>Ga0209489_101286_pt1 | contig 51208 bp, 34 predicted proteins | sample SiratrowhiteBW_FD_187527 | JGI IMG/M metagenome (GOLD analysis project Ga0209489, IMG submission 187527) | Root nodule microbial communities of legume samples collected from California, USA - Siratro white BW (SPAdes) (version 2) | ecosystem: Host-associated > Plants > Roots > Nodule | place...
TCAATTACGTTGACAATGGTGTTATAGGTTCCTCGGTTCGAACATTATTCATTGACTGGATATAAGTTTCATCTCTATCACCTTTGTCCCAGTTTTCAGGTTTTTATGGCACTTTTTTTTTTTTTTGAGTTTTTGAAAATAAAGAGATAAATAGGTTGAAAACGATACCAATTTGAGAATATTCAAATTTAAAAAAAAAAATATATTTATGGATTCTCACCTCAAGGAGTGCTGGTTAAAAGTTCGAAATGTTAAATATTTGTTAACCACTGGGAAACATAATTTCAGGTAAGTTTATGTAGGGATGATAACATAATTTCCTTAGAGTAACAATAAACCAAGTATTATCACCAATGTACTTTCTTTATAATCATGATTAAGAGGTATAATTTCTGTTAATCATTTTTTAAAAATAAAATTACATCTATAAAACTTTATTTTGTGACTAAAAATTGAATCCCATAATTTATTAACGAATTCAAATGTCCAAAAAAAGCTGTGGTAACCTTTTTTCTTCTTCTTGTTTTATGTGTAAATTGAAAATGACATATCGAATATTCGATGACCACTTCACTATCTTTTATTTATTTATTTTATTAACGAACTCAAATGTCCAAAAAAATTGGTGCTAATTTTTTTTTTCTTGTGTTTTGTATCTAAATTGAAAATAACACATCGAATATTCGATGAGCACATCACTATCTTTTATTTATTTTTATTTGAGCTCGCATATCACGAGCCACAGATCAAATATTTTCTATATATTTTATGCACGTTTTACAAGAATAATGTCGTTTAAGTGGATCATGTCAACTAAAATCATATAAATAATAAGAAAATTTATCCAAATCCTAATGTATCCAAAATTAGAATTTAAAAGTATATATTCAAATCTTAGTTAAGAAGATGAGTTGAAGAAAAAAACAATTTATTATAATTTTTACGTTAATTATGAGGTGAATTTTATAAAACTAAAAAGTACTTCCATGTGAAGTATTATGCACTTTTTTTTTTTTCTTTAGCTTTAAAAATATTACTTGCTGAAGTCATACATAGGACTTTTTAAATGTTAACAAAAAGTAGTCTACCTAGACCTTCAAGTAGGAATCTTGACTTTTCGACTCGCAACATTTTATGGATTTTAAGTAAGCCATACGTCATTCTCATATATTTGAAGGTCGAAGGCCTAAATATTTCCAATCTCAACCATCAGTTAAAGGGCTTAGCACTGTTCAATCTAGAAACGCAAATCCATCAAGTTTTTAGGTTTAATTACCAATCACTATATCAACTAATTAAAATAAAATGACTTGTTAAAATAAAAAAAATAATACAATTTTTAATAAATTAAATAAAAGTAATGAAAAATTTAATTATTGTAAAAAATATAAAATTATAATTCAATAATAATAAGTTTTATAAAACAATTTTTTAAATAATAAAACTTATGCAATAATTTTTTATGTAATTTTATACTTATTAACTAATTTTACCAGACATTTCTAATTTAATAAGTTTAGTTATAGGTTTAGAACTTATAAACTAAAAAATTAGTATGGTATTAACAAAAATAATTATGTTTTTTAAATATTATTTTACTTTTATCAACTAGTTTTACTAAATATTTTTAATTTAATAATTTATAGATTAAAAAGTTATTAACGAACAATTAGTTAAAACTAATTTATCACTTGGGTGAAATAAACCTATATTTAAAGAATGCTTAAAGAAACTTGTGAATTGTCCCATAAGGGGAGTTTAATTCACAATTATCTTTTTTTTGTAAGAATGTAAAAGGAATATAGCGTGATTCTTGAAAATATGATTCTTATGAACTTGATCAAGCCCGACATATATATTTGTACTTTATTGATTGTTTTTGGTTTTTCACGTGATAGAATTGAATGCTGATAATGAACTCCATCATCAGTATTAAATTTTAGGGTTTAGTGGTCCATCACTTCAATTAGAATCTCATATGAAGTACTCCAAAAATAATTTTGAAGGCTTTCTCGTTTTCTTTTGGGTCGGCAAATGATTTTGAAGGCTAAACGATTGCATCGAGGATTAATGCCATATTTCAAGGTCTGTTTCTGAACATATTGCAGCCTGGAGAAATTGCTTTTAGGTTGAAACTTTCTTTTGAATTCTGGTTCACTTTGGTGGAGGCTAAACATCTTACTAGTCATGTGTGTTGCTTTGCCTGTAACTTGCAACCTGTAAACTACTACTAATTAGCTATCGGTATTCTCTACAGTTCTAGTTTTAAGCAGATTTCATTTATTACAATTTCTGTCACAACACAACTTTTTCTAGTTTCAAGCAAATTTCATTGACTACAATTTCTCTCTGCAATATCACAAGTTTAAGGTTTCTAGGGGTCTTTGGTTGTATGTGTTTGTAATTTAAAACCTTGTTTAAGAAGTGGGAAAAATGGTATTGTCTACAGCATATGGGAGAAGTGATGAAATTAGTTGGGGAAGCATGAAAGGGTTTTCCTTGCAAGTCCTTACAGGGAGGTGGTTCATGATGTTTTCATCATTTATGTTAATGTCAGTGTCAGGAGCAAGCTACATGTTTAGCCTATTCTCCCAAGAAATCAAGTTAGTTCTTGGTTGTGACCAATCCACTCTCAATCTATTAAGCTTCTTCCAGGACTTGGGAGGTAACATAGGCATTCATGCAGGCCTGATCTATGAGGTCACACCACCTTGGTTTATCTTGACAATTGGTGGAGTTCTCAACTTTTTTGGGTACTTTGTGATTTGGCTTGTTGTCACCAGCAAAATTGCAAAGCCCCAAGTGTGGCACATGTGCTTCTACCTTTTCATTGGAGCCAATTCTCATTGGAGCCAATTCTCATTGTGCAACTAACACTGGAGCTATGGTGACCAGTGTAAAGAACTTCCCTAGCAGCAGAGGCGTTGTCTTAGGCCTTTTGACTGGTTATACAGGTTTAAGTGCAGTAATAATTACTCAGATGTACTATGCCATCTATGGAAATGACTCCAAATTCCTCATTTTGCTCATGGCATGGCTACCAACTGCTGCAGTTTTTCTGTTTCTTCCAGTTATCAGAAACCACAAGAGTATTCAACACCCAGATGACACCAACGCTTTATACAGGATCCTCTATTTGACATTAGTCCTAAAAGGGTTCCTCATGTTTGTAACTCTAGTACAACAATTTTTCACTTTCTCTCAGGGTGAGTATCTTGTTACTACCACTGTGATGCTTCTTTTGCTCATCCTTCCACTTGCTGTTGTTATTGTGGAAGAACACAAGATTTGGAAGAGTAAGCTAGAAAACATCAATAGGGAAGATAGTCAGCAGCTGTTGGCAAACTATCTAAATACAGCTACAGAAAATCCTTATCAAGAGAAGTCTTCCCAGGATACAGCACAAGAAAAAGTCTCCTGTTGGGAAAACATGTTCATCCCTCCAGAAAGAGGTGAAGATCATACAATACTTCAAGCCATTTTTAGCCTTGACATGGTGGTTCTCTTTTTAACTTCTATATGTTCACTTGGCAGCAGCCAGACAATGGTAAACAACTTGAGCCAAATTGGAATTTCATTAGGATATCCTTCTCGTACAATAACCACATTTGTCTCTCTTACGTCCATTTGGATCTATTTAGGTAAGGTTGTTCAAGGGGCTGTCTCAGAATTTATCATACACAAATATAGAGTCCCTAGGCCTCTCATGCTCACATCATTGCTTTTATTATCTTGTGTTGGCCATCTTTTAATTGCATTCAATGTCCCAAATGGTCTCTATGTAGCCTCAATTGTTATTGGGTTCTGCTTTGGGGCTACCTGGCCATTAATCTTTTCCGTTATATCTGAACTTTTTGGCCTCAAACATTATTCAACACTATACAATTTTGGGTCACTAGCAGGTCCAATTGGGTCATACTTGCTCAATGTGAGGGTTGCAGGGTATCTGTATGACAGGGAAGCCATAAGGCAAATGGAAGCTATGGGGCAAAAGATAAGTCCAGGAGAGGAGTTGAACTGCAACGGAGAGGAGTGCTACAAGTTATCATTCATTATAATCACTGCAGTTTGCTTGTTTGGGACACTTCTGTCACTCATTTTGGTCTTTAGGACTAAACAATTCTACAGAACTGACATACACAAAAAATTCAGAGAAGCTAAAACTGATGAAACTGAAACAGGTGTGTGTTACAACAGTATGGGATCATCAGCTGCAAATGAAGACTAAGTGACTTTGACAAGGAAACGGTTAAAGAAATTTGAGAACCATATACAGTATAAATATTTATTATAATTTGTGTTATATTCCAAACAGAAAAATTCTTTATCAACATGTTTGACATCCCTTAAATATCTGATCAGGGTTGTTCATCTTCTTATTCAAGCATTTCAGGGCCTTATTAGACAGTATGCAATAATCGCTTTCTGTAATGCCATTATAACCAGATGGATCCATTTATTTTATTTATCTTTGATTTAAATGTTTTTAATCTTTACATCCTTTGTGCTATTTTAATGGGTTATCTTTTGAATGGGCTACTTCTTAAACATCTTTACATAAAACACATTTGGAGAATTAGAGAGCTGAGAAAATAACATTTGGAGGTGGAATATAGGTTGGGGCGAAACTAATTTGAATGAGAAAATAGTCAAAACAGCTGTTCATAATGTCAATCACGGACCAGTTCAAAAAAAGAGAAAGTAGGGATATTTGGATATGGAATGAGGATGAGAAAGGAAGATACAATGTTAAGTCAGCATATATGGCTCTACAAAATAATCAAATACGGTAAAATGTAAATGTATTCAAATCATTATGGCCTGGAAAGACACTCCCCTCAGCCCACCATTTTACAAAGAGAATGTTGCTAGATAAAATCCCAACAAAGGCTAACTTGCATGTTAGGGGAACATGAATAGGAAATCCTGGAGAAATCTAACCATCTATTCATTAGCTGTATAGTTGCATTACTAGTCACGAATATTTGCAACAGGTGGGTGATTATGACTTACAGAATTACCCTAGGAAACATTCCTGCACTTTCATCTAATGGTTCTCAATGCATAACTCGACTAAAAAGCATGGATTTGGATGAAATATAAGACTCTTTGTGTGAAATTCTCTTATTCAAATTGAAATTACTATCCATTACAATGCTTAGAAACACTTTAAAGGATAGTCTCAAGATCTAATTTTTTCCGGAGAAGTAAAATTTCTTAAGAATTAAAAAAAAAATAAAAATATTTCTAATAAATTATTGAAAAATCGGAAAAAATTATCATGTAGTTAGTTGTTCAAATTAATTTTGAGATTTAGCATTTTTTTTATTTTATTTTCAAGAAAAAAGTAAAAAATAGTTTTCATGGTTTTCTATATCTTTTTAGTAAAAAATAAAAAAAATATATTCATTTGTTTTAAGAAAAAGTTTCATCTCGTTTCATTTTTTATGGAAAAGATGTTTCAAATAAATAATAGAAAAGAAAGAATTAAAAAAATAAAAATAAATTTGGTCCATTTTAAAACCGTATGCAAAACAAATAAAGATTAATTAATGCCGAACTCCTTAAGGTTTCAAATAAAATGAAGTCTACTACTGATATAAAGTCTAACAACCAAAAAAAAAGAATTAAAAGTATATATAGAAGGAAATTTAAGTAAGGAAATAAGATGGGGCACAATTAAGGTTGTTAGTGTTTTCAGAAGGTTGGGGAAAGCTGGTCTATTTAATGAGACCAACATGGATAATTTGGAGTAGTTTTTAGAATTTAAAGAATTTGACAGTTCCTGTGGAAAGGAAAAATGTTCCTTTGTATTGTTTCCGAAAATCTATCTTGAATAGAATTAATTCAATAAACGAGGTATATTTAGTGAATTTGTGTTCTTCTAGGTTGGTCACTGTTGTGGGTTAAGGGAGAGGTACAACACTTTGGTTCGACCTGCCGGATCACCTTTGGACAGAGGAAAGCTGAGTGCATTAGAGAGATAGGCCAGCGAACAAAGTAAAATGATGGTTGATGAGATTTGAGCATGGTCAAGGAAGGCTTATTGGAGCTAAAAGAGATCAAAGAAATGTTAAAAGACCCCAAGAAAGTGGACAAGAATTCGGAGGGCCGTGAAAATTCTGTGAACGATGAAGAAATGAAGGGAAGAAGTGTTGAGTCGGGGATTAATTTTGAAAAGGAGGAGGAGGAGGAGAAAAGGGTCACATCATGGGCTAGAAGGGTGGAAAAATTTTGAAGATTTGGACCCGCAAGGGTGGATTTCAAGGGCTGAGATATTTTTTGAGGTGCAGGAGGTGGCTGCCAAGGACATATTGAAACTGACATTCATTATTATGGAGGGTAGTGCCACCACTAGTTCCGATTACGGAGACAACAGATCAATAATAAATCTTGGAAAGATTTTTTTAAGGCTTTAATTCGTAGATTTGGAGGACGAAAAAGGAGCTCAATATTTGAGCAATTGGCCAAGATTAAACAACAAGGGAGAATGTAAGATTACATTCAAGAGTTTGAGCTATTGGTCTCTCAAGCCTCGATGATACAGGAGGAGCTATTTGTATGACAAGGAAGCCATAAGGCAAATGGAAGCTATGGGGCAAAAGACAAGTCCAGGAGAGGAGCTGAACTGCAATGGTGAAGAGTGCTATAAGTTAGCATTCATTATAATCACTACAGTTTGCTTGTTTGGGGCACTTTTGTTACTCATTTTGGTCTTTAGGACTAAACAATTCTACAGAAGTGACCTATACAAGAAATTCAAAGAAGCTAAAACTGAAACAGGTGTGTTATAACAGGATTAGATCATCAGTAACAAATGAAAACTAAAACTAAGTGACTTTGGTAAGGAAATGGTCAAAGAAATTTGGGAACCATATACAGTATAAATGTTTATTGTAAATTTGGTGTTATATTTCAAACAACAAAAATCTTTACCGACATGTTTCGCTTCCCTTAAAAGTTGATCAGGGTTGTTCATGTTCTTATTTAAGCATTTCAATTGTGCAACAATCGCTTTCTGCAATGCCATTATAACGAGATGGATCCATTTATTTTATTTATCTTTGATTCACCTGTTTCTAATATTTATTAAGAAGTAGGTTTAAACACCTCAAGATGGAAAATGTTTTTTTTTTTCTAGTTGTCATCTTTATGATTTCTTATTTTGGATAGATGACGAAGGATTTTTGATAAGCGGAAGCATTTCTAGAACCTGGAGAAGTTTTATAGATTGATGTGGAATTAGGAATATGTGAGAGTGAGAAGTTAGGCTAACTCACTAGAAAATAGTCTAGGCTAAGTTTAGAAGGAGACTAACCTAGAAAGAACTCAGAAACAAGTAGAATGATAAAAAATGGGTAGCATTTCATTACTAATTCCAAGTTGAATTTTATATAACCAAGCACACCTATTTTTAGAGTGAATTCCCACTATAGCTTTTAGAGCAAACTCTCTAAACCTAACTTCTACGACAAGTTTCTAACCCTAACTTCTACAACAAGCTTCTCAAACATAGCTTACATCCCAAGACTCTCACAAGGTGATGACAAGTGGCATAAGGAGAGAGCTTCTCCTATATCCTAACTTGCATCGCAAGGCTTGAACGAGAGTTTGCCATGTGGCAACACCTTGAACAATGTCCAACATTATTTATGGGCTTTAAGGCCCAACACTTACACTACATGACTCAAAATACAAGGCCTAAATCTATTCTATTTGGCCAAATATAAGGGCCAAACTATTCTAAACAATTTATACAATTTAGAAGACTTCTCTTTGATGCTCCATTTTCTCCAAAGTGATCTCTTCATGATAGGATTTGGGCCCGAGCAGATGGTTGGAGGCCCAAACAGGCTCAGATGGGCCAAATTTTTTGGAAAACTCTTGACCCACCCTCTGATTCTTTGTTCTCTTTATTCTTTGACTGAGGTGTATTCCACCATCCCCTTCCTCTTGAAAGGGATCTGTCCTCAGATCTTGTAATGTGTTATGGACATCCGTCTTATTATTGTTGATTTATTCGTGATTCCCTCTAGGATCGAACACCATCCTATAAAAACATGTAAATAGTAAAATAGGTGGCATTTTCTTATAATATTTAAAAATAAAAGTGAATAGAACCTGACTTCCCAGGTTAATCTACCCTTTACCTGATGGTAAACGTGGATAGTTAAATTGAAGGGTACTTTTATTTTTAAATTTTAAATGTTTTTCTACCCTATGAGTTTACCTAATATTTTGATCTTCTTGTTTAATTTCAAGCAACTCGCAAGATTTTTCTATGAGAGGTTTTTGTATCAATATCTAGCTTAGGCCCAAACAAAGATTGATCTACAATTATATCCTTACTAGATTTTTTTGTGGAAGAGGAGTCTGCGTCAATGTCCCTAGACAAAGGTTTCTCTTCAAATAACTCCTCACAAGATTTTTCTGTGGAAGAAGAGTCAACATCTGGTTCAGCTCCAAACAAAGATTTACTCAACTTCTCACAAGATGATTTTAAAGAGAAGGTTTTATATCAATGTTTGATTCAGCTTCAGACAAACATTTTTCTTTCCTTTCTTCCTCTTTTCTTTTCCTTTTTTCCTCTTTCTTTCTCCTCTCTTTCTATCTTTTCTTTCTTTTCTATTTTTCTCTTCTGTTTCTCTCCTCTCTTTCTCTTTTCTTTCTTTCTTTGTTTTCTCTTCTTTTTGCATAATAAGACCTTGCAATTTTTCTTTAAACTCTCTTTCTCTTCTTATAAAGTCTTTCTCTCCTTCTAAAAATTTCCTTCCTTGTTTAACAAGCTCTTTCATTTCTTCTCTGTTTTTTTTTTCTCATAGAAAGGCAGAACAAATTTTCTTCTCATGCAAGCCTTCAAACTCTTTCCAATTCAATATTTTAACTTTTCTCCCAATTGAGACATCATATTGCCGTTGTTTCCACGAAGACATGGCGTATTCTTGAAAACTTAAAGTAATAATGGATAATCTTCTAATTTCTTCTACTTGGTGAAATTCAAAAATTTTCTCAACCTTTATTTCCCATCCTAAATATTCCTCTATATTATTATGTCCATAGAAAGTAGGGAGATTTATCTTAAACTCTGCAGAATGAAAATAACTTCTAGGCTTAATCCTTTTATAGTGATCTCTAAGACTCTCATGAACATGAAAATGATCACTCATTTTTTTTTCATTGAAAAGGATTTTCACAAATAGTTTGAAAAGAAAATTTTTGAAACGATGAGTGATAAAATGTTTTCACAAAAAGATTTTTAAGTTTTGGGTAAAGTTATCTATGGAGAAATATTGATAAAAGTCTTCTAAGTAGACTCCCAGAAAAGAGAAGTGCATCACTTGGACAACTTAAGTACCAAGTCTTTTCTAACTAGAGTTTTTCTCAATTCTCTTCTAAAACATCTCTTGATAAAAAACCTCAAAACATTTTTCCTTATTTCTACATGTGAAATCCTAAAGACCAAAAGAAGGTCAATCTAACGAACGCGAGAAAATTAAATCTTAATTGTCACGACAACATAATAAAGAAAATAACTAAAAAAAAAGTTACAAGAATATAAAACAAAACAAATAACTAGACGAACTTCCTAAGTGAAAGTGTAAGTGACATTTAGAGTCTCTTGACACACTTTCACAGCTACACACTGAGACTATTACAATTTCACTCTTGGAATTGTTTTAATGACATTTTTTCAAACACAAAACAAACAAAAAAAAATTATAAACAAAATTAACAAGTAACAAGTAATTATAATACAAATATTAAATATTTTTTATTCCTTGAGTCTTGTCAACTTTTCCTTTCATGTATATCACCTTTTTTTTTTTAAATATTTCACTTTAAGTCACAACTTGTTTGTCCTCCAAAAATAAATACCTCTTGCTAAGTTTTTTGTTCTTTTTTAGAATACTACCTAAAAGTTGGTTCAACTCTCACAAATAATAAATTTTTAACGTGGTCTACATCAAAAAGTCAATAATGAAAAAAAATAATAAAATCTCAATTTAGAAAGTAAAACTTAAGAGAAATTAATGATAAGACAAGACATAAAAGATTATCCAAAAAGAATTAAGACAAGTAAAAATTAAAGATAACTAAGGAAGTAAGAGTTCAAAAAATCATCCCAACAAAAATTAAGACAAGTAAGAAATTAAAAATAATTAAAAAAGTAGAACTCAAAAGGAAATTCCTAAAAATAGATTCCAGATTTTGATTAAAAAAATTAAAATAAAACTAAGCATGAAATTGGTGGCACCAAAACTCACTGCACCATGATCACCGGCTGAATCTCTTAATTTAATGCATCATCATTACAGTGCATCATCATTACACTCTGTTGGACCGTGCAACTGCAGCAAAGGGATAATAGCAACTTCAGTTCAACTATGCACTGCACTATTTACTATATTTAATAATGAAATCCAGTCCAGCTCTGCACCGAAGGTAAATAAATTCTACTTTCTCACATGACCAAGTTGCGGTAGCACTTGCTGGCCATCAATTATGCACCATTTCAGCAAATCAGATTACTTCATTTGCGAACAATTCATTTCAATATTCAATCACTTCATGAATCAACAATTCTGGTTTCCTAATTTCAATTCTTATTGTTGGACCCTACCGTGTAATTTTATCAAATATACCTTTGTTTATTTAATTGACCTAAAATATATAGTCCAAATCTATTTTACATGAATTAAATTATTTTAGACAATTTATATAATTATGAGAATTTTCTTTTATGTTTTATTTTTTTCAAAAAGTGATTTTTTTAGATTGGGTTTGGATCCGAACTGATGGTTAGAAGCTCAAACAGACTCAGATGGGCCGAATCTTTTGAAAAAAATCTTACTCCACCCTCTGGTTCTTTGTCTTTTTTACTATTTGACTAAGGTGATTGAGGCGTATTCTATTATCTCATACTTACAAGACTGACATGTAAGGTAAAGATTGTCCCCATTTATATATTTTAAATAGTTTTATTTCTAGTGAATGTAAAATCTCTAATACTTTTTTCATGCCAATACATGTTCATCTCATGTATGGGACTAGATATTTGTGAATAATCTGACATTAGATATTTATAAAATCAAATCTCATTAGGATATATTTTTATACTAGATTCGATGGTATATAGCTAATGATATGATAAACCTATTAAACATGCACTCACTTATATATTGGGTGGTCCAATAACGTGTAATAGAACAAATCCATCAAATCTCATTAAGATAAAGTAAACTTTATACCTAACTCCATCTTTGTATAAAAAAAATAATTTTACAACTTGTTAATTAACCTTTATCTCTAATCATAATATCTGATGATCTTTAAATTTTTTTACTATTTTAATGTTTAATCCTTTAAATGATCTAATTCTCAAACGCTTTTATATAAAGTACATCATCATCCGTAAAATACACCATCTATTTTAAATTAAGTCTAATTATATTTTGATATTATAATTTATTTATTTTGATGAGTTTGATTTCGCTATTACTAAAGTATAAATTAAATCTCTTAATTTTAAAAACACAATAAATTTTATGACCAAGATTTAATCAAATTACTCAATTTTCTTATAACATAAAAATATGATCATGTTGCTTGTTGAAATTAACCATTACAAAAAGATGCATATTACATATAGATAAAATTCGTATGTAATATCCAAAATCTGTATGTAAATTGATATTTCCGACGGATTATATACAGAAAAAAATCCATATGTAAAAGTGGTGTATGTAACTTATATACAAAAAATTTCGTATGTAACTTACATACGAAAATATCTGTATGTAACTTACATACGGAATTTTTCGTATGTAATTCTATTTCAAATATAATTAAATATTATTAAAAAAATATTTAGCTAATAATACAAATTTGTATGTACCTGCATATAATTTAAAATTATGGTTCAAAATAAAGTTCTAACAACATATTAACATTCAAAATCAAAAGCTAAATAAAGTGCTAAAATATAATAATTAAGTTCAAACATTTATCATCTAAATAAAGAGTTAGACATATAATGCAAAAGGTACCATACATAGTCCATTATAACTGTCCAAAACATAAACATATAATGAAAATAAAATTCTAACAAAATAATTTAGGTCTAATACTAACATTTTTGCAATAGTTTAAAATGAAAACCAAGTGGCTAATAAGTAGAGTAGTGATGATGATCTTGATCTTGATCTTGGTCTTGTTTTGTTATGATCTTTGTTGATGTTGTTTGGATTGGTGTTGTTGTTGTTCTTGTTGAAATGTGGTCAGTGCATCAGGTAGAAGTAATGTTTGGACGAATTTAACAAGATATTGAACTTGTTGTTTTAGTTGGATAATTTCTTGTGAATCAGAAGAGGCACTTGAAGGACGGGGAAATGTGAGTTTATCTGCACAGTTATAGGTGACCTGGCCAATCCCGTAGATGCTACCTTTTTTCTTTCCTCCTGCTGGACTAATCCAACTTTTAGTCCTTATTCTCTCTTCCTCTGCAGGGGATGATTGTGATCATCCACCACAGGATGAAACATCTGATTTAGCTTCAACATATTTTTTCTCAAAGTCCTCATGTTATTCAAAAATATAAATTAAATCATATATGCAATTAATATTAGAATAAAATAAATAACATAAAGATAATAGACTTACATGTGTTCTCTTAGATCGTTCATCCACAAATTCACCACTATCTTTTCTTACATGAGTTTGCTTAAAAACTTCATCAATATGTGGTGGTCGACCCATTTTTTCCTCCTACAACGCACATCATTAACACAAGATGTTATAAAAAAATAATAAAAACTATTGATGTTTAGTATATTTAGCATGCGAATTGCATGTGCATATCTACTAATGGAGCCACCGGTGTGTAAACTGCCACCAGTTTCATACTTTTGATTTTGTTGGGCTTGTGAACACTTTGCCTGATAGGTAACACAATTCCACTTTGATAACAACGAGTCCCACACTGCATCAAACATCCAAGCGGGCTTCTTTTCATTTTTTCGTGCAATCATAAACATTTATGATAGCCTATGTGAGACTTTGGTATGAAAAGTTTTTTTGATCATTTGCTCATGTTCAGGTCTCCAGGTGACTTTCATATATGTAAACACGGTTGAATAGACATGTGCCAAGGAACAAATAATGCCATAAATAAAAAATCTCTCATTCAAATTATAACATGCAGGTATGGTAATATATTCTAAGATGGTGCAAGTATGCTAACAAAGCCATTAGAAAGGAAAACTATAACCAACAAATCACAAGAATGGTGCAAGTATTACCAACACCATAATAATAGCTACATACATAAAGCAGAAATTTCAAGAATTTTCAGTCCTTCACTCAATTTTCATTCCTTCGACAATTACTTCTATAGTTTGTAGTAAAGTTAATTAGGGAGACTGCAAGAGAGAAGTGCCTGTGTAGTGAATTTTTTTAATAATAAGTGTATACTACAATACTACAATATGTACAATTTGGATACTACAATACTAAATATGAGAAAACTTACTTTAAAACGTTGAAAGAAAAGTTTTTTTATGTCATCAGGTATTGAACCCATGTGGGTCACGACTCACAATATTGTTGTTGAATGGTCTCTGTGATGGCATGTGATGCAATCCTACATGGATAAAACCTTAATAGGAAAAAGTTATACAAATATTAGTACACAATAAACTCATACAACATATAATGCAACCAAATTTTTTTTTTCAAGTCTTACCTTTGGGCATTTGGTGAAATCATAGGAAGAGCAGCATTGCATGGGGTATCATCTTCAATGTGTGATTGTGCATCATGTCCGTGACCTCTAGAATGCCCTGACAATGGTGAAGGTGTTGATAATGGTGATACTTCTGGCAATGGTGATGGTATTGATGATGTTGACGACACTGTAGTTGATGGTGAAGGTGGAAATGCAACCAATGGGGATGAAGATGTGATTGGAGGGAGCACTTGTCTTGCTTGAGATGGCATGTTAGCAACAACATCAATTGGAGAAGTTATAAGTGCAGGAGTTGGGGTTGGAACCGTTATTTTCAGTACATAGTGTGGCATTTTCTTCTTTGTTGCCCCTCTTCACCTATTGACATGAGGACCTAAGTGTTGGGGTGGGTCAGAACCTCCTGCTCACATGTCTATACATACAAAATGAACATGAAAATATAGATATCAATTATTAATGAAAACAACATGAAAAATGTTAAAAACACATAACATAATGTAGAAATGTTTTCGATAACAATCATCAACTTTTAGCAACATCTATTACAGAAGAAAATTAACATTTGAATGACATTTATCGAATTTGGCTAATCCTAAAGAAAATTACAAATTTCAATCATCATCATCAAATCCCCCTTGTTCATTGTCTTCTTTGGAATCATTTTCTTCAAGTTCCCCATCTTCACTACTATCCTCTTCAAAATGATTATCTTCAACTTCTTCTTCACTATCTTCTTCAAAACCATTATCTTCAAAGCCATCTCCTTCAATGTCTTCTTCCGAATCATAATTTCCAAACTTCTACTCTTCATTGTCATCTTCTACATCATACCTTCATCCTCTTCATCCTCTTCATCCACTTCTTCAACATCAACTTGTGAATGTTGGAATCCCAAAACACGCTCAACTTCAATTAATTCATTTACATGTGATATTTCATCAATTTGGTAAGGAACATCATCTTCGATATCATGAGCTTCTATGCAACCTCTCGACTTCGTTTTGATTGCAACACACCAACCTTGTTTATGCTTTCTTGATGTGGGATACGACACATAATATACTTGTCTTACATTACTTGCAAGGATGAATGGGTCAAAAGGTAAATACCTTTCATCCATGCAAATTTCCACCGTTCCATATTTACGATCCACTATTGTACCTCTACGTGATGGATCAAACCAATCACAGTAAAATACAACCACTTCTTTTGCTAGAGCTTGAAGTATTATACTCTAACTCATATATGTGTTGAATAATCTCATAAAAATCATCTTCACCTCCTTCTGTAAGCCCTTTTACATAAACATCACTGTTTATCATTTTTTCCCCTTACTCCAAGCATGAGTGTGAAATTTATCGCCATTGACAAAATATGTGTGCCACTCATTAACAAATGTGAAAGGACCATAGGATAATTCTTGTAAGTGTGTGTTTGACACACTTAAGGGCTCATTGTTAACCTACAAACATAAAAAACATTAATAGTTGTATTCTATTTAACATATAAGACAAAACACCTTTTTTCTAAATTTTGTAGATACATACTTGATCCTTGAACCATTGAGGGAAATGTAGATGTATAGAAGTTGACACATTTGATTCGTGAATTTGTTGAGATTGCAAGAATGAACTATGAATATTTATCAATCAAATGAAAGTCAATTTTTTATAAAATATAAATTTCATAAGTAATGAAATGAATTGTTTTAACTACTCGCTCAAGGTATGGTTTAACTTCGGTGCAATTGATCAGCACATGAACATGGGCGAAATTCCACTCTTTATGGGTTAACCAATGAATTGACTTCTTCCTTGCATGATGACCAGGTGCATTAAAGATGGATAACGATGAAGGACACCTTTCACTTTGAACAGGTATTTCATTTCTACGATTCCGTGGAACTACATAAAGTTCTTGAAATAGTGAGAACAAAAGTAAGTTGTCGCTCTGCGCAAGTAAGATGCACAAATTGATCCTTCAACCCGAGCCTTATTTTTCACTGATCGTTTAGAATCACCCATGAATCTATAAAATCAATAAATGACGGATGAGTTTAGTGTTGTGTCAAATAAGTAATACATTTTAAGTAAATGCAATGACAATATTCTTACCTTTCAAATTGATACATCCACCTATATTTTACCATTTGAAATCTAAGCAATGAATTTCAGGGCATGTAGTAAGCAATGATTTGATTGAAATTTATTGCAAATAAAAAACATTAATAGTTACAATGATTATTTTCTACCTTTACTATTTGCCATGTTGTGATAAAAGAATTTAATTTAGGCAAAGGTAAAATTTAATTATTTTTTAGGCAGAGGCACTCACCACTGCCATGTCCTACATTAATTGACAACCTTGTTCCTAATTTCACATTCACATGCTATACTACTCTTTTCTCTTGTCTTTTTTTCTTTCTCACATAGCCGTAAGAAACTCAATTATTTGAGTCCCCAAAAGCAAACAAAAAAGGCCAGAGACATTCCTTTAATCTCTTTCATTGATTTCAAGTCCACATCACACATTAAGCTAGTAGAAATAAAAATTCCTTTTAGTTTTACTCCCTGTGTGAAATATGAGTACTCTCTTATGGGAAATCCAAAAGACATGTACCCCTACTTAAAAGCTTTTAGCTAGACATTAATTTTGGTATGGGAACAAAAATGTAAGGGAATTTATTTGAGTTTTTCAAACATATTAATGTATTAGACACAACAGGACCTCTTTCATTAAGGACTGGTTAACTAATTCTTAAGGAAACAGGTGCAGAGTAACCCTCATAAGTTCGTGTCCAGACGAGTTATCCAGTAGTTTGCATAAAAGTAATTGAGGTGAATGGTGGGTTTGAGGATAAGAGCTATTCAATAATCATTTTCCTAATAAAGGTATGGATTAAAAAGTGGCTCATAAGACCTTTGGCCGAAACTAGAAAAATCCTACCACAAAAGAAAAAAGGTGGTTGAGAAAGTTAAATGCAAAAACCACATATCATTATTGTGCCAACCTGAACCACCATCCTTGAACTACTGGCTAAATGGTCAATTACATAAAAGCAGTATTCAAAATATAGCACTCAAACTGCTTCATCTCATCATCACCTCATATAAAATAGGTCCAAATTTTCCACTTACACATATGATAATTAATGTGTAAAATAAGGTTTAGACCGAGTTCAAGAGGGGGGGTGAATTGAACTTTCAAAATCTTTTCGCAAATCTGATTTGTTCTTGAAATAGAGAATGAAAATTCTTAAATCAATCAATCAACTCGTGTAATTCTGGATTGTCCAGTAAACAATAAATTGTGCACAACGAAAATTATTAAAGATAAATCTAGAAAATAGTTTACAGTATAGAAATGTGTTAATCCAGATTCAAGATGATTAAGCACAATCTAGTAGATTAAAAATAATCCAAAAACACAGTTGATTCAAATATATGTAAACAGATTCAGTGATTAGTTGATTAGGCGAATGCAAGCAAATAATAATAAGATCAAGAAGAGAGAAGAGGAAATCAAGAACACAAAGAATTATCCTGGTTCACCCTTCCTCAAGGGCTACGTCCAGTCCTTTGCAAATTAGCAAAGATTTCCACTAAAATGATCACAAGATTAGTTTACAACCCTTGCTCCCAACAAGTTACAAACTGCTCCCAACAGTAAACTCACACCTCACTGAACCCTTCAGCTAGTGTGTAACCACTGTAGAAACCCACTGCACCACAACACTTGCAGTCCGCAAGCAACACTGCTCCCCGCAGCACTCACGCTCTACTGATCCCCTCAGCAGATGTGAGAACAGTGCAAAAACTCACTGCACCAACTCAATTACAAACCTAGTAATTGAAAACAACAAACAAATTACAAAAATAGCAAGATCAACAATTGATCACACAGTACTTTTACACAGAACAAATTACAAAGAATGAAGATCAGGTGTAGAAGACTTAGCTTTGATCCAGAACCAAAGTTGCAAGAACCTCACTCAATGATGCTTAAAGATTCACGTTTTTGGAGGTTTCTTGTTTTGAAAAGCTTTGCCAAAGGATGATCGCACAAAAGGAGCGTTATATCTCACTTAGAAAATCTCAAGGAATGCTTTTCGAAAATCTTAGATGTGAAAATGATAGTGCTCATTCCTTTAAATAGCCAAATCAGTTTTAAAACAACTTAGCTGTCACAGTTCAATTAATTGAACAAACCATTCAATCGATTGAATTGACCGTTAGTTGACCCAGTCAAAGATTCCAGTAGTAACAGAAATAATTGTCACATTCAATCGATTGTTTTAGAAATTCAATTGATTGAAAAACCTTTTCCAGAAAAAAATAGTTTGGGCTATTTTTCTTAAAACCAGTTTTAATAAAAATATTTGTGAATCTCTTAGCACCTTAGGAATGATGAACCATGCCACTAATGATTAAGGACTAAGCCAACACCAACACACAAACCCAACTAAGGACCAAGACCGAACACCCAACCATCTTCATGTTGGCTCAAAGTCTTCACTTGAACAATTCTTGTCCAGGTTGGTTCCAACAGATTCTTCATGAGGCAGTCTTCATCAGCTCACGTGCTAAGCATTGATCTAACATAGTCCAGATTCAATCCATCAGAAACTTCAGCAATCAATGGTCTTTATTGACTTCATCAAATCACATGCTTAGCCTTGGTGCTAACATAATGGACAAGTTTCTACAGCTTATCCGGAGAGAAACCAATCTCATCTAGCAGCACATGGTAATGGGTAGGCCTGCTAGTTCCCTGAACACACTTTAGAGGGGGGAAATGTCAATATAAGTTGTTACACTAATTCCACACATAACTAGGTCTACCTACATTTAGTTGAATTGATTGTTACAATACACATGGAAAGAATGCCGAATCAGAAAAGACAACATTCCATATCAATTAAAATTAACCTTATAAACAAATTTGCACTAAGTTGTCAAACGGTTATGGCAACTTTTCCAACACTCAACAAGACTAGCAACACACGGTGGAAACAACAGTAAAACCAGACATGGGCCTTTAATACCATCTGTCTAGTAGAATCCTGAAACAATCTAGTTCGAGAAATTAATCCACATGCCACTCACATCAAGGACACATGGCAAACGAAGCTTGATGTTGGAAGAATTTGATATCACAACACCTCAAAAACAGAGCACATACAAATTAACCCCAACACTATATTTTTATAACAAAGGGAGTAAAGTCATGATGTACCTCGAAGACCGCTGAAACTTCTGCACTGCTGTTATTTTGCCCCCTTAATACGAACTTAGGAGAAACCCTAACCCCAAAATCAAAGACCTCAAAACAATTAGGGTATCAAGATGATATAATTTGTGGTTGTTTAAGATTATATAGAACTCTTCTGTTTCAAATCACAAATGTACCTGCGTTTGACGCTGTGGCGCTGTGACAGCAAATGCTCAGCGGTCCACCGTAACGATTTTGAGCGAAAACTACCTCCGTTATGTCCGTGGTGTGTGATAGTGTAGGGAAACGAGAATTTGTGAAAAAAGAAGAACTACACGAGAATAAAAAGAAGAAGCAACTCACGAGAATGGGAAGAAGAAGCAACGCACGAGAATGGGAAGAAGAAGAGAACGGAAAAATATAAGAGAAAATTTAAGTTTTTAAGAAATTTATTAATTTAAGTTTACATACGGAAAAATTCCGTACGTAATGTTTAATTACATACAGATTTATATGTGTATATAATTTTTTGTATATAACTATTAATTTATATACTCATTTATATCTATATGTAATATTCCGTAGGTAAATTGATATTTTTTGGTAGTGAACACCGTGAATTTTACAAATCTTACACTAGTTATAAATCGTATTATATATAAATTAAGACTTTTAATATTTGTTTTAACAATTTTACTGTGAATAATTATGATGCATTTTTAAATTTATTCGCATTGAAACTAAATTGAATAAAATAAACAGGTCACGTAAGTGGCATTTCAATTATGTTTAATTTTTTTATAAAGCAGCAATCATATCAACTCTAATTTTTAAAACAAACACATCTTCCATATATTTTATTTTTAATAAAATGATATATATTTATATTTTATTTTTTAATAAAGTATCAATTGTTTTCTTTATTTTATATTAAAATAAAATCATTAATATCTAATTAAAAATGAAAACTTAAATTAAATTTTTAAAATAAAAATTAAATATTTTTCATAAATACAAAATTAAATAATTTAATTATCAAAAAATTACAACCATTCTCTTAAAGTATTTTTAAATAACATTCATATGTTTCTAGTTTGAAAATAGACATTTATATCTTTATATTAATAATCATAAAATAAATATATTTTTAATCTATTTCTAGTTTGATTATTAAAAAAAGTGATTTGGTCACCAATTTTAGTGACCAAAATATGATACTCGCAATTAGTGATAGAGAGAATATGATCGTTAATTGTCAACTAACAGTGATCGAAATTAAATTTAGTTACTAAATAAATGAAAAAAGTTTTAGTTATCGAATTTGGCAATCAAAATGTAAAATAAGTTCAGGCTAAGTTCAAGAAGAGGGGTGAATTGAACTTAGAAAAATTTCGCAAACAATTAACAATTTTTAAAACTGGATGAAAATTCTTTATCAAAACTATTGAAAAATGATTCAGATATATCAAAAATCAATCGAGTAAACAGTATATTCAAACAGATAATCTTTCTAGTTAGAAAAGAATCAGTACAGATTAAAACTAGATTCAAGAAATACCAAATGTTTTAAGAAAAACTAATTTTTTTAGAAACACAATCAAATATACAGTAAACAAAGTTGACTGAGAAACCAGAAGCAAGAAGTTATACAAGTAATTGAATATATGTAAGAACTGTTTTAAAAATCTGTTAAAACTTCAATTGATTGTGATAACTGTTCAATCAATTGAACTTCTCTGAAACATAAACTTTAATATGTTTAGAATAAAACTGTTTAATCAATTTCTTTCTAATAGACCTTTATTTGAAAACTTGGATTAATTTTACTAAAAAAATTTAACTTTGGAGCTTACTATGACTTATGAAACATGCAACATATGATTTTATGACAAGAGTAAAAACTCACACACACACCCACACAGCCTAAGTCTAGGACCAAAATCTTCAATCATCGTCATGATTCTCTTTGCAATCCTCTTGATTCCTTAGACTTCATTCACTTGTTGATTTCATCAAATCCTTTAGCAACTCTTGGTGCTAACAATCTCCCCTAATTTGATGAAAGCAAACAATTGTGTGTTGAATTGCATCTCTTCAATCCTGAATAAACTGAACTCTCGAGCAGTTGATTAGTAATATGTAAATTCAATATGTTCAGAGCAAAAGTTAAACCAGATTGATTGAACTGAAACAATTAATTACCACTCCTTGTGATTCTCAAACCAATTCAAATCATATTTTTCTTTAATCAGCAATTGCTCCCCCATACTCCATTGCCTAATTTAAAATAAAGAAAATGAAATAGTGTTAGAAATCAGAATCACTTCAAACTAAACACATAAACTTCATTTCATTCATATAGAACTACATAATATATCTAGGCAGCAAATGTGAGTGACTTAATCAGCCGAATTTACACCATATTTGGATAGATTACTAACAGGATTAAAGGACCATCTAGGTAGAACTGGACCAACCAGCAAGAGACACAAGCAACAACATAGAAATAAGAAAAACAACAAACTGAAACAGACAGAGCAACAACAAACAACAACAACAGTACCCTATGCATCTAATGCACACACCACCAATACTAGACCAACAACCAACACACCAGATGAGCCTACTTCTCCCCCTTTGCATTCATCAAAGTGTGATTAAAAGCCAAATATCCAATGAACAACTCAATCATTCGAGCTAAAGAACATCTGGCCTAATTTGGATTGAACATCCTTAAGAGAGCCTTCAATGTTCTGGAACCTAGTTTCACAATATTGATAGTGGTTTCTCTCTTTTTCATGCATGGTATGCAGTTGTGACATCATACGTTCCTCAAAACCAGCAAAGTAGTTTTCATAACCAGTGTGTGAAACATCATGTATAAGAACATCATAGCCCTCATCAGCAGCAAGAGCACTCATTCCAGCATCATCACCTTCTTCAACTGGTTGAGGATCAGAACTGTCATAATCAGCTTTGCAGATCCAATGACATTTACCTTTGTCAATCCGATCTTATTCAGTGTTGCTATGCTAATCTCATTTTGCGCTTTCACTTGTTCCACCACTTCTTCTTCAGTATCAGTCTCAAAATATTCAATAAATTGAGATATGAGAACAAATAAGAAATTTTGTATTCCACCTTCTTCCTTATCTTAATCAGATGCTTCTTGATCAAAGTTACTCAGTTTACTTGAATCTTCCTCATCAGACAGTACATAAGCATGAGATCTTCTTCAGTGAGTACAACATGGTTGAATCCTCTTGGTGTCAACATCCAAATCACAATGAAAGTTAGGATGCGTGGAGTTACAGTCAGTCCACGTACTGAGTAGCTCCTGGATTCGGTATTCTAATTCCTCAAGGAAGATTTGAAAAACTGCGCTTTGTTAAATATTTCCAGCCCAATCCTTCCAATAGGAATTCTAGTATTCCTTAGCCCCGCAACAGCCAGCCAAATATCATCAGTATTCCTTAGCCCAACTGTTGAAGAACCCCGCCATGAATTAAACGAGTGCAAAGTTCTAGGTTTTTCATACACTTATTCATAAATTAGAAAAAGAAAAACCTATTTGTGGAGCTTATTAACTTTTGTACGAAATTCCTCAAATTTTTTAACACACTTTTTACTATTGTGTGTATCACTGTACTATTGTAAATTTTCAGCGCATATTTACACTCATTTTGTTCTAATATGATTTGGATTGACAGGTAATGCAAGTATCTCTACATGATGTCTCATAAAAAAATCATGAGAAATTGATTAGAGCAACGTGATCAATGAAGATTCAAATTACGAATTGTGAAATTATTTTATAGTGGTGAATAATTTCGTATGAGGTTGTTAAATTTAGGTAGAATAAAAAATTATTTCAAAAATACATAATGTTTAACATACACTAAAAAAATAAAAATTATCGACTAGACAAATCCATCGAAAATACCTAAAATCTATCGATAAATTGATTGTATATAAATTTATCGACGGATTTATGATCCGTCAATAGTTATCAACGGATTTAGGGTAAATCCGTCGGTAATTACCGACGAACTCAGAAATCTGTCATAAAATCGTTGATAATGATATTTTATCGACGGATAAAATTTCGTCGATGATTTAACTTTTTCTTGTAGTGGTAAACAATTTAAACTAGAAATAGATAGAACATATAAATCATACAAAATAACATAGAACTATTATTTATATTTAAGTTTGTGACTTATTTAGTTCAGAAGGATGGAATACATGAGTTTGAATGAGTAAATGGTAAATATAGATGTTATAATGAAATATGATAAATTTTAAGAGTGTTCTTTTAATTTTAAAATTTAAGGTCACATGACATTTTTTTTATGAGAATTGGTGAAAAAGTATGTACATATGAACCGTGGTGGTGATATTAGTATATTCATATATTATAGATATGTTCATATATTGTAAGATACAAAATCGTTTAAAATTTATCTTGTGATACAAATTGCTCTATAGTTAAAATAAATCCAGAGTGAAATTCTAATGACTATGGTTTTGGGATGTTGTGATTACAACGTTCATCTACTCTCTTTAGATGATAAAGTACACGTTGACTCTTTTTTTTTCTTTCTTTCTCTTTGTATAATCTTCTTCTTAACTATCTTTAGAAACATATTTTGCTTTGTCGATAATTTAAGTGTATTTTCATTGAATATCATTATTTTAAAAATATTGTATTGATGTTTTTCTCTTAATCTTTATATATTTTGTAATTATTTTTTTTTTGGTTTTGTTCTATACTATACCTTGATTCTTTTAATGATAACATATGTAGTCACTTTTTCACCATTTCATTCTTCCTTTATCACCACCAAGTGACCCTATCATAATTTGATATAATTCTCTAACATCTCTTCAAGTATTTCAATGTCATTCATAACCTATTGAAATTCTAGTACACAACTCATCTTTGACAGATAATGATATAGTGGAGGTCTTGGTTGATCATTCTTTGATATTGTGTTCTAAATTGAATTCAATCCCCCATTTATGAACCTCAATTATCATTGGTTTTTTATCATACATTATACTTGTCTAACTCTGTTGTCTTCTATCTTCATTCCTAAGTTTATATGGTGAAGCTTTATCTTATTGAAAGTGGCAACAAGCAATGATTTGAGTTGTGTGTCATACAAAGTTGTAGTATTGAGAGTTGATTCCTCTTTTGGTTGGTTAATCAATTGTTGGACATCAGTGGTCTATACTCTTAAAATATGACCACATGATAAATTGATCGCTATGAAGTCTGATTGTTTGCTAAAGGATACACATAAATCTATAACAAAAAACTTTTCGCTCCTGTTGCCAAAATCAAAATTATTCAACTTCTCCACTTGGCATTGAAAATGCATTTTTACATAGTGATCTTGATGAAGTCTGGAGGGAGCATTCTCTTGATTTTGTTGCTCAAGAAAAAGTCATTTGATATGGTAATTTCATCAACAAAGGTCCCTATATGGCCTTAACCAATCACCTAGTGCATGGTTTGGAAGTTTTCAGATTGTCATATAGTAAATTGGAATGATACGAAGTGATGCTTATCATTCTTTATTTTACCGTTGTTCTCCCCAAGGCTATATCTAATTTATTATATATGTGAACAATATTACCATAGATAGTAATAAGAAGGGTATTGTACAACTAAAACAATATATGAAATAAAAAATCTTGGACACCTAAGATGTTTCCTTGGTATACAAGTTGCACAATCCAAGGATATGCTCTTGACATTCTAGATGAAATAAAGGGAAATGTTAAATGTAAGTATCACACCAATAGATCTAAGTGTCAAATTTGTACCTAACCAAGAAGAACCATATTTTAGTGGTGGGAGATATAGAAGGTTAGTTAGTAAGCTAAATTACTTCATTATGACTTTTCCTAAATAGACTTCGAACAAATGTTTTAAAAGGAAAATCACTATATGAAATCATGTTTAAATAATCACCTACTTATCTTAATTTTAAAACTTTTTGTTCTCTGTGTTTTGCTTCTACATTAAAAAATAATTGCACTAAGCTTGAACCAAGATCTAAAGAGTGTGTTTTCATTGGATATAAAACTAGTGTGAAAGGGTAAGTGTTACTTGATGTTAAAAGTAGAGAAATTTTCATATGTAGGAATCTTATTTTTCATGAAATCACATTTCCCTACAAATATTTTGTAAACCACAATGTTGATAAATCAAGAGGATGATAATATGTTGCTTGAGCCTATTAATGACGTAGAGAAACTGTTAGTCATAGTCATAGTGCGAGTATTGATGATACACGAGATAATTTTATGGATAATAGCTCCAACAACAGTGAGGATAATTATCACAAGTCTTCATCAAATGAAGTTACAAAATCTATCAATCATAGTAATCAAGAGGGAGATTTGAGAAGATCTAGTAGAGTTAAAAGAATACCTACACCACTGACTATCATCACCACATTAGTAATTTATCAAATAATTTTGTATCTTCTCAAATTAAGATAAAACATCCCATTTCTTTTGCTTTGACTTATGATTTTTTTATCTGACAAACATTGGGATTTTGCTATGGCTATATCTTCACATGTTGAACCTCACACATATGAGGAGACTGTAAAAAACCCTAACTGGATTGAAGCCATGAACAAAGAAATTCGTGCTCTTCTAGAAAACAAAACTTGGCATCTTACCGAATTACCTCCTGACAAAACCCCCATTGGTTGTAAGCGGATATATAAGACCAAATACAAGTTAAGTGGTTTAATAGAAAAGTATAAAGCACAACTTGTTGCAAAGGGATATAATCAAATTGAAGGTATAAACTATTTGGATACTTTTTCACCTGTTGCAAAACTTACTACCATTAGAGTTCTTCTTACCCTTTTTGCTGCCCATAATTGATATTTACATCAACTGGATGTGGACAATGCTTTCCTACACGAGGATCTTGATGAAGAAGTTTATATAATTCCTCCTCCAGGTCTTCACACATCTAATCAAGATCAAGTTTACAGATAAACCAAATTCTTATATGATTTAAAATAGGCAAGTAGCCAATGGTTTGCAAAACTATATTCACTCTTATTACTATTGGTTTTGTACAATCCAATTCTGATCATTCTTTACTCATTAAAAAAATCTGCATGTACTTTCACTACTTTACTTGATTCTGCTTGGGAATTCCATAAATGAAATTAACAACATTAAGAGTTTCCTTGATTCTACCTTCAAAATCAAAGACTTAGGTCAGCTTAAATACTTTCTTAGCCTAGAAGTTGCTAGATCAAAGAAAGGGATCCACATCTGTCAACAAAAGTATGCACTTGATATTCTTCATGAAGCCGGAATGCTTGCTAACAAGCCCCCCTCAACTCCTCTTTAGAGCAACACTAAAATTTTATTTGAAGATAAGACATACCTTGTTGATGCTAATTCCTATCGAAGATTAATTGGGAGACTTCTCTACCTTACTAACACTTGTCCTGACATAAGTTATTGTTGTGCACCTTCTAAGCCAATTTGTTCAAGAACCTACCATTCAACATCACAAAGCAACTCAACATATTCCGAGGTACGTGAAATCTAACCCTGCTCAAGGATTATTCTTTGTTGCCAATTCCAGTATATAATTGAAAGCATTTAGTGATTCAGATTGGGCCACATGTCCTAAAACTAGATGTTCTATCACTGGATTTTGTATTTTTCTTGGTACTTCTCCTGTATAATGGAAATCCAAGAAGCAAAATAATGTGTCACACTCTTCTTCTAAAGATGAATATCGTACCCTTTCCAGCACCACATGCGAGCTATAATGGCTCACCTATCTTATTCACGATCTTCACGTTCGACCTACTGTCATTACTATCTTGTATTGTGATAATCAAGTTGCACGCCACATAGCCTATAATTCTACCTTTCATGAGCAAACAAAGCATGTAGACATCAATTGTCATGTTGTTCATGAGAAGCTTAGCAATAATCTTTTCTATCTTCTTCTTTTTTGTTCAAGTGATGAACTTTCTTGCTGACATTTTTACCAAATCTTTACATTATCTTAACTTCAAAGCCATTATTTCCAAGTTTAATATAATGAGTATCCATTATCCACTCTGAGAGGAGGGTATTGGTTTTTAACTATTTGTATAGGAGAATTGTATACGAAGATTCTTGGTATACGACTTTATTAGTATTTACTGTTTTTATGTCTTATAGTCTGTTACATACTCCTATTATTACAAATAGCAACAAATAGCAACAGTCTACAGAGTTTGTTGTGTAGGTGTTTGCAAATAAAATAATGAATAAATTTTTTCATACACGTGTCTTTATCATTACTTAACATCTTTGATTTGTTTTCATCTTGCTTCATTTACACATCTATGTGCTAATTAGATTTTCTTTTTATAGTTTATTTTACTGTCTGATTCTCATCCTAAATCATATCATTTAAGATTTATTCTCAATACATCTAATTTAACCTCTTTTATGATTTGAAGGGACAAGACATTTTGATGATATAGTAAAATTTGAGCTTCTAATAAATATAATCTTGTAATTTTATTTGATAAATTTACTTTAAATACATACATTAGCTTAAAAAAACGAATCCTTATTTATTATGATTAAAATTAACGATAATCTAATTTTTCTTCGCAAAAAAAAATTAACTATGTTAATTAGAGAGGTGAGATAAAATAATCTAGATAATATGTCTAATAATCAAAGCATTTGACTTTAACAATAACATACAAAATATCATGTCATTATGATACAAGGTGCCCTGTGACATTATGTGTCGTTTCATGAGTCATATTATCACTTAATGACGAGACCTCACCCACAGAAAACGATATAAAATTTTATAATATAAAAATTAAAATAAGTTAAGGAGCAAAATCAAAAAGAGAAATAATATTTTTACAACTATAATAAAAATTTCGATTCCCAGACAAACTAAATTCATATTGAATTGAAGAGGTTTTTTGAAATTCCGTCTCACTTTTTTTTCCGAAATTTGTGTCTTTTTTAAATCTAGTGAAGATGCAACAAGATAGGATAAAAAATATTTAGTTAAAAAGCTTATTACGTAAAAAATGTGTTTGATTTTATTTTGAAAGTTTAAATAAATTTTAGGTACTCAAATATATCATCATAATCAACCATTTTTTTCTTCAAATTAAATAATTATAAAATTATAAAATTTAAATTTAAATATCTATTTCTATTTTATTCTATTATTACGTTGACTCTTCTAATTAATACTTAAATTATTTATAATTTCTTTTATTCCTTCAACTTATGTTTGTTTAAGAGCATAAATAATTTATGTTTAAGTCCGAAATTTATGTTTGTTTTCTATCACATTGTACAGATAACAAAATGAAGTTTATACATATAATTTTTCAACACTATATATGTGTGATACCTATTTCAACGTTTCAACACTATGTATGTTCGATAGACATTTCAACTTAGCATATACGTTAATATCATAGTAAAACATAGATAACGCAAGAAACTTAAATACAAAATTTTTATTAAACATCTAAAATATATTTAAACCTATTTTAAACTAGCAAAAACATAATTGAGAAGAGAAACCCAAAAAATTTAATGAGTTCAGTTTGTTTTGGCAAAAATAAATTATAAATAAAACTGGTAGATATTCTACAAAAACATTATAACAAGAAAAAACTTCAAACTAGAAATAATTTGTAAAAGTGATTCTTAAACACACTTTTACAGGTAACTGCATTCTACAACTAGCAGCAAAACATCTTTGACTACATCATCAATATGGAATTTATCAGTTAGCAGAAAATAAAGGGTCGAACTCGAAGTAGAATCCTTCAGACAACTAAAGTAATTTAAGAGCATAAATATACCATGTCTTTCAAGAAAAGGAGTCATTCACTTTCAAACTTACGAGAAAACTAAAAATATGTCATATTTATGTACATAAAGAATTAAAAATATTGAATAACAAATTGAAATGAAATTTAGAAGTTTGTAAATACCAAGATTCTTGTATCTGGTTAGATTTGCTAAGCAACGGAAAATTGCTTGTGCTTATATACAAACCAAGCATAGGCATGCCTCACCCTCGGTTTGCCATGTATGTTAAATATATTGTCCACACATATGCGCAGGAGCTATTCAGCAGTGGCTGCAGAAGTTATAAGAGAGATTCAAATAGAAAACTAGAACAACTAAAAAAACATAAAGTTTTGAAGGTGCTAATTAGATTATTAAATTTGATTAAGACAGAAAATTGTTCTAATCACAAACCTGCAAATGGACTGGAAGGAATCTGAAGGTCACAAAATCACACACAGGCCAAAACACAGCACCACCTAACAGTGTAGGAAGTAGATCTCTCTTCAACCTGGCAATAATTCCAGTTACGCCTTCACCTGGTATTGATGTCAAAGTGGCAAATTCAGAAACAGAACAACTTTTGTAAAATATAGGGGTGAAAACATTACGCTTGTTCCATAAATATAGTCCTCATTGTATAAACTTCATAAACACTTGTAGGAAAAAGAAAATAAGAAGATAAGATAAATTCAAGACAGTTAAATGGAAAATTCTGTAAATTAACTTACGCCAAATATGGCCATAGAAGATTTTAACAAAGCATAATTCACGTTACAATGCCAAATAATGCATTGAAATAAAACAAAAATGATGCCCATGTTAGATCAGTAGAGGGTTCAAATAGCAAGACACTCGCCCATTTCAAGTTTCCTACACCTGAGTCTGTAACTATATATGCAAATCCGTGAGTTTAAAACTACCTTAATCAAATCCATGTCAACGAAGTGTCATGTTTATGGAACTGGATTTAAGACTAGGTCGTATTCAAAAAGACAAAATCACCTTGTAAAACCCCATTATAGGAGAAGAAGACAGTGTTGATGATAGGACCAAATACAAATTGCCCCATTAAAATTTTCTTCAAGGTTGCTGCCACATCTGTCTTCGGGAAAATTTTAGATAGAAAATTAAACCACTTGTGCTGTGTTGGCCCCAAGATTAGCAGTCCATATATTGCCATACGCAATGTCCTTATTAGATCAAATGAAGCACAAAAACTGGGTAGTGTAATGATCTAACAAATGTGTAAAAGAGTATATTAGTGACAAAAATCCAATGAAAGTAAAAAACAAGCAATGATAAAAAAGATGAGATCACTTTTACCCAACTCAGTAAATAGATATGCTCCTAGACCTTGATTTAAAATAGACAAGTAGTTTGATAAAATAGAAATTCATTATAAAGAATATGCTGAGAAGAAAGTTTTTCCTACGTTCTTCACCATACTCCTACTGAGACTGACAGCATATTTAATTAGGAGAGGAGGAATACTCACTCACCCAGCATATTTAAAATGACAGGTAGAACTATACAAGTCTCACTGTCAAATGTTTGAATAAGACTTAAACTAGGTTTAAACTAAAATAAAATTTTAAGAAACTCGAGTTCTGAAACAAACTGAAGTTAGAATATCTTACAATCTAGAAAACCCTTTTCTAAATTCTAATCTATGTAAAATTTGTATACAGATAATTCAGACACGTGGCTGTATTCAGATGTATCTGTCTTTGTTGTGTTTCATTAGATTACTTCTTTCCTTATCTTAACCTGTAATAATGAGAGAACGTATAGCTGAAAGTGTATTTTTGTAAAACAACACAAATGTTTTATTTATATTGAAAAAAATAATTAATACAATACATTGAGGAGATTTTATATCCTCTAATAATACAAATATGATACAGACAATAAATAAAAATGTTTTTAACAATATGTATATAATCTAGATATCTTTTATATATGATTTGATCTTTTGGTAGTAGATATATCACTTAATTGTTATTAAAGTTGACAAAATTTAGTAATGATAGATCTCGCATGGACCAAAAATAAAATTATTTTAAAAATACAGACAATAAATAAAAATGCTTTTAACAATATGTATATAATCTAGATACCTTTTATATATGATTTGATCTTTGGTGTTCTTAGAAACCAGGAAATATATTATTTAATTATTCATTAAAGTTGACAACATTTAGTAGTGATGTTTATCAAAGTTGAAGATCTCACATCCACTAAAAATAAAGTCATTTCATTATATATAAGTGGGTGTAAATCTTATCTATAAGCGAGTTTTGTAAGATTAAGTTAGATTTAAAATTCACTTCTTAAGATGATATTATAGTCATTTAAAACTTATCCCAAAGAGATTAGTTGGATTTATTGTGCTACCACTATCAGACCATCTTTAAATATAGTCCCACGCTCGAGTTAGAAAGTCTTGACGTGAGAGAATGTTGGAAATATCACATCGATTAGGAATACGGTCATTTCATAGTATATAAGTGGGTGCAAATGTCATCTTATAAGTCAATTTTTTAAGGTTGAGTTAGTCTTAAAGTTAACTTTTTTAAGAATAGATTCAATTTTTCTTTTATGAAATGATACTTTATCTTAATATGTTTGGTTCTATAATGAAAGACAAGATTAAAAAACATGTAATGTTGCTTGGTTGTCACATATATTTGTGAATTTTTTTCAAATATAAGTTGTCTGTGGAGTTGTTCAAGTCATATAAGCTCACAAGTAACTAATATCATTGTTTTATATTTTGCTTCTATACTCTTGTCACAAAATTTTGTTTTTTTTTTCACAATATTAATTACTTATAATAAAAACACATTAATTATCTATTTCTTTTATCTTCCTAAATGAGGCATTTGTTGAGAGTCATTTTGCATTTTAGGATTTGTAGGGTTGCATTCCAATAGTTTTATCCGGACTGGAAGGTGAGTTTTAGGTCCACTTATGATGTAGAAAGAACCATTAGTGTCCAAGTTCTTTTATTTGGAACTTTTGAACCATTTACAATACCCTTCTTATTACTATCTTTGACAATATTGTTCAAATATAATATATATCTATATATATATATATATATATATATATCGTGCAACTCAACGATAACAAGATTCAAATAATTCAGAAAATTAAACCCTAATTCATGCACATCTATATTCAGTTTCACTTTCTTCATCACTTCACACGCACATTAAGAATGAAGGAAAGAGTTTCCGTAACAGCGTTACCTGAGAAGTGACGTCAGCCGCGCCGAAAACAAACGACGTCGTTACGCTCTTGGTGATGATGGGGTGAGTTTCGAGCATGCGCAGATACCATGCCACGAACGCCGGCTTATGAGAAGAAGAAGACGAAGAGGAAGAGGAGGAGGAGGAGGAGGAGGAAAAGCGCGTCACCAAGAGAGAAGCGCGTTCGTGCAGCGCTGGCTTGCGGTGGAGATACGGTTGGTGGCTGCGGCGAAGATGTGAGAGCGGAGTGGCGAGGAAGCGGTTTCGAGGAGTAGAGAGGGAGGAGAAGAAGCGGTTGGGAATGGTGTTGGTCATGATGGCGCGCGTAACGTGAAGAAGAAAGTGAAGGTTGATGGCGTGAAGAGTGTGAAGAGTGATGGTTATTTCTTTTTTTTTGGCGAGATCCGAAGAGAGTGGAAAATTAAGTGAAGTCGGTTACGAAATATCTGCATGAGGAACTACGTGTCTTCGGATTCTTTGAGTGTTGTATTAGTATAAAGTAGTAGTAGTGATTCATGACACTAACTCTTCTAATACATATATTTAATGAAATGATTTGAAAGTTTAATTATTTTTTTCACTGACATTATTAATTTATTTTAGAAAAGATGTATTTAATTTTCCTAATATTATTTTAAATAGCTTTTATATTTATCTATACACACCAACTTCCTTAATTATTTTCAATAAAATAACAATCTTATCTTTGTGTTTAAAAAAATAATCTTTCTTATATTTCTAATAAAATGATATTCATAAATTTTAATAAACTATATCTATCTATTTTATTTTATTTTAAAATAATATATTAACTAAAATTTCAATAAAAAATATATAAAATTAAAAAATAAGTTTTGTAAAAAAATTTATGAAAAATTAATTATATTGAATAGAAAAATTATGAAAAAATAGTTATATTGCGAAAACATTGTTATAATATAAAAAATAGTTATAAAATATACTATTAAATTTAAATATAATTTTGATGTGCGTATAAATGTTACCAAAAAATAAAAGTATAATTATAAATCAAATAAAGAGTATAGTTGTTGTATTATTATTAATAAAAGAAATGTAAATGTCTATTTTTAAACTAGAAATATATTGAAGAATATATTTGTCTTATTATTATTAATATAAGAAATGTAAATGTCTATTTTTAAACTAGAAACATGTGAATGTTATTTAAAAATACTTCAAGAGAATGGATGCAATTTTTTATGATTAAATTATTTAATTTTGTATTTATGAAAAATATTTAATTTTTTATTTTAAAACTTTAATTTAAGTTTTCAATGTTATTTAGACGTTAATGTTTTTATTTTAAAATAAAATAAAGGAAATAATCGATACATTATTAAAAAAATAATATATGCATATATATATATATATATAGATTTCATTTCATTAAAAATAAAACATATGGAAGATGAGTGCTGTTTTAAAAAATTAGAGTAGATGTGATTGTTGTTTTATCAAAAACTTAATGAATATCTATTTTCAAAATTTAAAAGAAATGGAAATGCCATTTACATGACCACAAAGAAAGCAAATGTAATTTCTCTTTATTTTATTCACTTTAGTTTCAGCGTGAATAAAATATTCAATCAACTCACTTAATTTTATAAATGCATAATAATTATTGTCAATCCAATTCGCATTAAAATCGTTATAACAAATATTAAAAGACTTAATTATATATAATACAATTTATAACTAGTGTAAGATTTGTAAGATTGCATGTGTTAACTTCAACATGAAACATGATGATATTTTTATATGCTGGAAGAAAAATGATTAATTTAATTAAATCTTAATGGTAATTGTAATACTTCACAAAATATAACTTCTATAATAACACAATCATGCACATCTTATAATAATTCCATAGTTAATCGATATCAAAATACATAATGATGCTAGACTGTAATTTTGAAAACATGTTTACAAAGTCATATATTTTTTTATTTAAAAATAGATTGCTATCCCTAACAACATCCTTTAGTCTAAATGGTCTTTCAAAGATTCTTCTGCAACACTATCTGCTTCCGTATCAAGACACGATCATCATAGATAGAAATCAAAACAAAAACACAACAAAAAAGGATAAGCTAACCAAATTTTTAATAATTTAGAGTCATCCAATTCAAATGTAAAGATCAATACAATCCAAATATTTCATTCAGTTTCATGTATCATCACAATTATAAGTCATTGACACGCTACAGACTATACTCTACTTCCGGAAGACTTATACATTGAGTAGACTCCGAGATATGGACCTAAAGTTGTAAACTCACACAACCTCCAAACAAATGAATCATCAATCATGTATGACAGGGTTCGTCTCCCTAAGACTCTTCTGACCAGCTATGTTTCAAGCTGCAGTCACCCAGTTCAGACCTCCTTCGACTTTCACCACCTAGTAATAATCATCTATTTGATTTGTATTACTAGTAGAGTCAAGATAACAATTATTAACCAGATCCTTAGACAATGTACTTCCTAACTAACCCAGACACGGGTGTTTTCTTTCCTGAAAACACCATGCCTAGGCTTTGACCAATTTCAACAATACTCTATCAATATCACATCATAATATAGATCTATACTCATGTATTCAATCACTTTTCAGTCCAAACTCGAAAATGAAAGAAATCACTAAACCATCAATACTATTAGATTTAGATTCTTCAATTAATCTATTGTAATAAATATATATATCGCATTGCAAAAGAATCCAACAATTAAAACAAAAGGCACCCAAAATTTTGATTTTTATATTTTTTAGGATTTAGGTTCAGCAAGAATCCTCCTCGCTTGAGTAAAAATTTTCTTGCTTGAGTGTAATTAGTCCAGGGAGTACTCCAGTTCCAGGGTCATTCTCGCCTAAGCGAAATTACTCTCGCCCGGGCAAGAATACCTCCTTGCTTGGGTGAAGGATTTCTCGGCTGAGCGAAAACACTCTAGAGAGCACACTTGCTCCAAGGACTTTCTCGCCTGGGTGACATTATCCTCACTTGAGCGAATTTGCCTTCTCGCCTGGGCGAGGGACTCTCGCTTGGGCGAGGGACACTCGCTTGAGCGAAAAGATTCCAGAGAGCACACTTGCTTCTCGAAACTATTCTCGCCTGGGCGAGTTACTATCGCCTGGGCGAATTATGCAAAAAATAGCAATCCATCAAACAATTCATGCATTTTCTACTACCTCAAAGTTACTACACATGCCTCTGATGAACTAATTGGGAAAAGATTAACCTGCATATGAATAGTTTCCACAAAGCCACATCATGCATATAAGCATCAACAAACAATCAAAATTCAACTTAAGTTTCATGCCAACATAGAAACCATCACAGGTGCATTTTCATAGACACAATTTGATTAAACCCTAACTCACAATCAAACTGAAATCAACCAACATGCAAGTCAGCTTCCCTTACTTGAATCACAGTGGAAATTCTCTCTAACAGCCCAAAAGCCTAAGATCTTCAGGAACTCGAATCTGCACCAAAGGACCTCTGATCAACGATCAGACTAACTGACTAGGAAACTGAGCTCACAGAGGCACCATTTGATGGCTCAGAGGCCACATGCAAACTCAGTAAGAAGAGGAAAAACGAAAACGTAAAACTGACTCAAAGGAAGGGGGCAGAAAATGAACTTAATCTAATGGAGATTCTAATCAGGTAGACTTGCTCTGTTCTCTGCCTCGAGTCCAACGGTGGGCTCCGCTCGAGAAACTAATGGAAGGCAGACGCAGAGACTTAGAGAGAAGTCAGAGAAAAGGGAAGTAAGGGATTTTAGTGAGATGGTGGCTCAAGTGGGAATAAGACTTGACTACTAACTTTTTTTTATAAATACGTGTTTTCAGTTTAATAATATAATAATTAGGTGTTCATTCCACTGTTACCACTTCTACTCAGATGACAAATTTTCTAGGTTATTACATTCTCTCCAACAAGAAAAATTTTCGTCCCCAAAAATTGACTTACCAGTGAAAAGGTGAGGGTAGTTTTATCTAATGGTATCCTCCAACTGCCAAGTGGAATTACCGGCTCTGGCATCCTACAACACCTTTACCATGTTGATGGCCTTGCCTCTGGGTTGCTTACTCGGTTGATCTACAATTCTAATTAGTTGGACTTCAAAGCTCAAATTCTCGTTGACTTGCACTTCATCCATTGCTAGGATATGGCTGGGGTCAGGCACATACTTCTTCAGTTGAGACACATGAAACGCATTGTGCAGATTGGCTAACTGAGGAGGCAGAGCAACCTCATAAGCCACAGGTCCTACTCTTCTAAGTATCTGGTATGACCCAACAAACTTAGGAGTTAACTTCCTTGACTTGATAGCCCTTCCTACACCCTTAGTAGTCGAAACTCTCAAGAAGACATGCTCTCCAATTGCAAACTCCAAAGGCCTCATTCGCTTATCAACATGAGACTTCTGCCTACTCTGAGAAGCTCTCATCCTCTGTTGGATCTGCTTTACTTTCTCAGTAGTCTGTTGGAGTAACTCTGGCCCAACCAACACTGCCTCTACATCATGGTACCAACACAGAGGAGTTCTACACTTCCTTCCACAAAAAACTTCATAGGGAGCCATTCCAATACTAGTATGATAACAGTTGCTGTAAGTGAACTCCACCAGCAGTAAAATCTCATCCCAAACACCAAGATGTTCCAAAACACATTCTCAACAAGTCTTCCAAGGATTGGATTGTTCTTTCTGACTACCCATTGGTTTGGGAATGATATGCAGAACTCATTCTCAACTTGGTTCTAATGCGTCATGTAGAGTCTGCCAAAACAGGGATGTGAACTTGGGATCCCGATCAGACACTATGCTAGAAGGTACTCCATGCAGTCTCACAATCTTCTTAACATATATCTTGCCAATTTTGCCATAGATATTCTCAGATTCACCAGCAAGAAGTGAGCATTCTTCGTCAGTCGATTCCACTATCACCCAAATTGTATCATGACCACGACTGACCTTGGCAAATAGGTAACAAAGTCTCTGGCTATGCTATCCCACTTCCACTCAGGAACATCCACAATAACCAATCTCTGCTCCTCTATCATCAAAGTTGACATTTAAACTGATTTCCTACTTAATGCATCTGCCACTACATTCGTCTTCACAAGATGGTACATCAACTGACAATCATAGTCCTTTAAGAATTTCATCTACCTTCTCTGCCCCATGTTCAGCTCCTTTTGGTCAAACAGATACTTTAGGTTTTTGTGATCACTTAATACTTGGAATTGAATTCCATACAAGTAGTGCCTCAAGATCTTCAATGCCAACACCACCACCGCCAACTCTAAGTCATAAGTAGGGTAATTTCTCTCATGAACTTTGAGTTCCCTCGAAGCATAGGCCACTACTCTCCTTTCTTGCATCAGTACACTGCCCAATCCTTGATATGAAGCGTCACAATAAACCTCGAATGAGTTGCTTGTATCAGGGATCACCAACACAGGAGCGTTAGTCAACCTTTTCTTCAATTCAACAAAGCTTTGCTCACACTGATCGGTCTATGCAAAAGGTTGATCTTTGTGAGTCAGTTGTGTCAATAGTGCTACTATCTTCGAGAAATCTTCAATAAAACTTCTATAGTAGCCAGCTAAAACCACCAAACTCCTTATCTTCGTGACAGACTTAGGGCGCTCCCACTGCAACACTGCTTCTACTTTAGTGAGGTCCACAAATATCTCTTGAGCTGAAATTACATGCCCCACGAAATTAACTTCCTCCAACCAAAACTCACACTTAGAAAGTTTGGCACACGACTGCTTCTCTCTTAAAATTTCCAATACCAATTTCAGATACTCACCATGCTCCTCCTTAGTCTTTGAATAAAGAAGAGTGTTGTCTATAAAGGCCACAACAAACTTATCTAGAAAAGGATGAAGGATTCTATCCATGTAATCCATGAATAGTGCTGGAGCATTGGTAACTCTAAACGGCATCACCACATACTCATAGTGTCCATAGCGAGATCTAAATGCTATTTTCGGCACATCGTCAACTTTTACCAAGATTTGATGGTATCCTGATCTCAAATCTATCTTGGAAAACATCGTTGCTCCACTCAACTGATCCATCATATCATCCATCTGGCGCAGAGGTACTTGTTCTTAATTGTCAACTTGTTCAATTGCCTATAGTCTACACACAATCTAGAACTACCATCCTTCTTCTTGACCAACAACACTGAAGCTCCCCTCTGAGATACATCGGGTGAATGAATTGTTTCTCCAACAATTCTTCAACATTTTTCTTCAGCTTCTCCAATTCAGTAGGAGCCATCTTGTATGGTGTCATTGAAACTGGCCCTGCTCCAGGCACCAGATCAATTGAAAAATCTACTTTCCACTTAGGTGACTATGCCTTAATCCTCCCACTGAACTTAAGCAGTTTATTCCTCTTGAACTCGGTTAGTTTTGCTTGTCCCTAAGGTTGACTGACAGAAGAAGTGGTTGCAGTTGCTCTAGTAGCATCCCATTGACGCGTTATGGCTTGATGGTTTTGAGTCATGCCCATATTCTATTGTTGTAATGCCTTAGCTTCCATCTTAATAACTATAACAACTTAGTCCATTCTTTGAATTTCATGTTAATCATTATTCTATGAAATCTCAAGAAACCAAACAGATTCTATTACAAGGAAAACTTAAAGATGGTTTGTGTGTTTCTTTCTGTTCATCTGCATATTAAATCCTCTATTTGTAATACTACTATTGTCTATAAACAATCCATACAAGTTATGGCATTTGCGTCTTGGTCATGTCTTTGCTAACATTATTCGTAGTGTAATGCGATTATGTAATATTACTTGTAACACTACTACTTCATTCTGTGATACTTCTGCTATTGCCTGAAAACGATTTAGAGGGAGTGAATTGAACCTTTAAAAAAATTTCGTAAACTTTTGGAAAGAATTTGCATAAATAATTAAAGTTCTTTATTAACCCAATCAATTACATGAATTCAGAATGCCCAACACAAAAACAATGAACCAAAATGCAGAATCAAACAATTACAGCATGTATGCAGAAACAATAATGCATAAAGATAAGCGCATGCAAGATAAAGGAAAGACAGAGAGCAAGAACACCAAGATTTATACAGGTTCACTCTTCCTTAAGAGCTACGTACAATATAGTCTCTTTAGTGAATTTCTTTGCTTGAGGGGTAAAGAACACTACAAGCCTTAAGAATAAATAATTTCAATAATATCTAGAGATTAAACAACAGAAGATTTTATTTGATGAAAAACATGCAAATGCATAACTTCATAAAAATAGAATTGTAGAACAAATCCAAGAGTATTAAATTTATTTGCAAAAACATATTTAATCATTTTTGCCATACTTTATATTTCTCCCCCTTTTTGTCATCACAAAAAGGGGTCATTTAAGAAATCATCATTGTTGCAGGGAGGTTCTTATAAAAGATTCTAAGTGCTTATGTGTTTGGGATAGAAAATTTTAGACAATAGGGATGACTTCAAACTGTAGCTCAGTAACCTTGATCTTTAACACATAAATCTTATGGTTCCTGTACACACTCATCAATTTGATATCTTAAATAAGTAACAGGTGAGGGAACAATATTTTTTCATATTTTGGAGAGCTCATCTGATGTGAATTTCTGGCTTGAATAACAAAACAACTTGGGTGAGAAAGGCAAACCAATTGAAATTTTCTAGGTGTGTAAATTTGATAAAGGGAAATTGCAGCTTAGACTCTTAAAATTAGAAAATGCATAACATGAATTAATTAAGAAAAGAGAACAAATTTTTACCAGACTTTGAAACACATATTTTTATTTTTTAACTATAATTTTATAAATGCATCAAGAAAATATGAAAAAAAAAATATGCAATAAAATTAACAAATATAGATGTAAATGAAAATATTTGATACAATGAGTTTAAGCCAATTGATATTTTCATCATTCAATCAAGATCATACCCAAAAGTTTTCTTAAATATTTAAATCGATCTTCAACAAAGGGTTTTATAAAAATATTTGCTAATTGTTCATCAATTGAGACAAATTACAAATCAATGGTACCCTTTTGAATATGATCTCTTATAAAATGATGTTTAATTTCAATGTGCTAAAAAACACACATGTTTTATAAATAAAATAAAACAAATTTAAAGAAACAAAAATAATGCAAATCAAATTTAAAACTATGCAAAAAAACATGACACCTCACATATTATCAAAAACATGTAAATTTATTAGACCGTCTAACGTGTAAAATATATAGAGTAACAAATGCAAGCAAAAAGAAATACTTATCTTGTAGATGGGACAAACCTTCTAATCTTAGATGAATCTTTGTTAGTAAAATATAAATGTCTCATCCTTATTTGACCAATTCCAACAAATCTCGTTCATCTTTTTCTCTTGTCTCTTTGTCTCTTGACTCTCAATTTTGGGAATGTAGACTTTCTTACCTTTATGAATAGTAAGCATCCATTTTTCCAATTCTAATATTTGAGTCTTCTTGTTTGGATTTAATATATCTGCAAAAGGAATAATTTTCTCTTTTGGTACCCACACTGTTTTCGGTCCTTTCATGTTAGTTTTCCTCAAAGATTTGTACTTGAAGGTTCCTACAGAAATATGATGTACAATCAAAAAACTATATGATGCATTATTTTGATCACAACCTATTCCTTTCTTATCATGAGACTTTCTAGAACTTTTTATCAACATTTTTAAAGACTTTTCATTTGTATTTGAATGAGATAAAACTTTTCTAAGAGCGATATTTTCAGTAATAATATCATCAATGTTTGTCTCGTATGATTTAATAGGCCTTTTTCCTAATTTTTCTCTAATTAACACAAGTTCTTTTTCCAAGTTTTTGAGATTTGTGTTCTGAACTGCAAGATCCCTTTTAAGGTTCCTATTTTCATTACACAATCTTTCTTTTTCTTAGAGAAACTTTGTGTTTTTGAGAGAAATATCATTTAGACTAGCTTTCTCTTGTTGCATTAATTCAATTTCTTTGCATGCATTTTTATATTTTCTTTTCATGGTTTTATATGCAGATGCAATCATACCATTATTAAATATTGCTTCTTGATAAGCTAAATGTAAACTATCAATATCAGTAAAATCTACCTCATTATCTGAGTCCTCTACATAGAGTTATCTGCCACATCAGTCATGAGACCTATTTTTGCCTCTTCTTCAGAATCAGAATTGGACGAATCGAAATCCTCCTAAGTTGACATAAAACTCTTTTTCTTTTTGGAGAATTTCTTCTTCTTTTCTTTCTCCTCTTTTTCTTCAACCTGATCAAGACATTCTAATTTGAAGTGTCCTGGCTTCTTGCAGCCATAGCAGATTATCCTTTCATCTTTCTCCTTGCCATTTTTAGTCTTGAACCTTCTTTCCTTTCTCTTGCTCTCTTTCTTTCTCAACAATCTTTTGATCTTGTTGGTGAGGATGGAGATCTCATCATCAGGCTCTGTATCATCTGATGTATTATCTATATCTTCATAAGCTTTGGGTGATACCTTTTTCTTTACATTTTTCTGAGATGATTTCAAAGCCAAAACCTTCCCTTTTGTTGAACCTGTATCATTTTGTATGACCTGCTCATATATAGTAAGAATACCTACCAATTCTTCCATGGGCATGGCCTCAAGATCTTTAGAAGTTTCGAGAGCAGTTTCTTGAGCTCTCCATTTAGTAGGTAAAATTATTAGAATTTTATCATTGATTTCATATTGACTAACAGTTGACCCCAAGGATCTTAGGCTGTTTAGGATAACTTGCAAACGAGAAACCATAGATTGTATAGATTCATGATCTTCAATAGCAAACATTTCATATTAACATTTAATCATAATCAATTTATTTCTTTTTACCTCTTTTGAACCTTCATATGTGAGAGCAAGTGTATCCCACATCTCCTTAGCGCTAACCATGACATGCACATTTGACATTTCTTCCTTGGATAAAGCACACATTATAATATGTCTAGCTTTAGCATTATTTTGACAAACACGTTTTTCCTCCACAATCATAGATTCAAAAGGAAGTAATTCTCCTAATTTATCAGTATGTCACTTTTAATAATATTAATTAACTCCATACCGTTATATTGGATTAAGCCAATCATCCTCATCTTCCAAAGCTCATAATTTTGGCCTTTGAACAAGGGTGGTCGACCCACGTGTAGTCCGTCTCCGTCCATTGAGTTCCTGTAGGATCGTGCCTTAAGTCCTGTGAAGAACTAACCCCTAAAGTTAACTCTGATACCAACTGTAGGAACAACTGGCTCCAGAAGGAGGGGTTGAATAGAGCCTGAACTTAATTGGCTATAAACAAAAACCACCAAGCAAGATTGTCTAAGGCAATAATATATAAGCACAAATAAAGGAGTTTTATACTGGTTCACCCTAATCTCTTGGGCTACATCCAGTTCTCCCTTGAGCAAACCATTCAAGAGGTTCCACTATTCATCAAATAGTTATAACGAGTACACAAACCTCTCCAGGCGAGTACACAAACCTCTCTAGGTTATAACGAGTACACAAACCTCTCCAGGTTATAGTGAGTACACAAACCTCTCCAGGTTATCACGAGTACACAAACCTCTCCAGGTTATACCAGTCCCAATCTCCCCCTGAGATCAAGACCACTCAAGATTAAAAGAAACACTCTCAAAAGAGAGAATAATGAAAGCCCACAAGGGTTTACTTCACAAAGGTGAAGAATTACACAATAGTTTCACACAACCCAAAACTCTATATGCTCTCTATAGCATATTGACAATAAACACTCAGTATATTTTCTTCAAATGTATTGTATGATGTTTTTCTCTTTTCGCTTCTCCTTCTTCAACTTGAAATTGCTCTTCTATATGTAGCTTTTTAGAAACTAGCCGTTGGGATGCTTGAACAGAGCAATCTTGACTTTCTAATGTATGGAGGTCAAACTAGAAATATTTCTCTAATATTTTAAACTGCATTAAACTTGATTAATTCTGTATCAGAAATAATTAATTTAAAATAACTTAGAGAAATTATGTTTGAGATACTCATCAATAATTTGAATAATTTCCATTATGAACAAATCTGAACATTAAAGCACAATATGATATAAAATCAATTAATCACATTTAAATATTTCATAAAAATTTGAATAATTTTTATCATGAAAAAATATGAACATTAAAGCACATAATGCTATACAATCAAATCAATAACACATAAAAGTGAAGAATAAGAAAACTTATCTCTTTATAGACCATATGACTCCTGCTTTAATAATAATAATGTTAATTGCGCAATGTATATAAGTCATCAAATATAAATGTATACTTGAGTTTTGTTATCATCAAAATTTTATCAAATGATTTGATCCTCTAAAGGGACTTTGGACCATCTAATGTTCAACAATAATATTTTGAATCATGATGCTAATGACTCACATTCTAAGACTTTGTGGGACAAACTTGAAACTTTGTATGCTTCTAAATCAAGAAACAACAAATTATTTTTGTTGAAGCTGGCTATGAACTTGAGGTACAAAGAATGTATGTCTATTTCTGATCACTTTAGTGAATTTCAAGGTTGTTTTGATCAATTATCTTCCATGGGTGTTAAATTTGAAGATGAAATTTTGGCTAATTAATGTTGTGTGTGATGATTCTGGCTAAGTTGTTGATAGTGGTGCAAATTTCCATGTTACTTTTAGAAAGAATTTTTTTCTCATCTTATACCTCAAGTGATTTTTGTGTGTTAAAGATGAGTAACAATAATACTTCAAGGTAATTGGCATTGGTACGATTTGTTTGTAAACCAACAACAGGACAAAGCTCATTTTGAAAAATGTCAAGCACGTACCAAACATCTGTTTACATTTGATCTCTGCTAATGTTCTAGATGATGATAGTTATTTTAATACCTTTGGTGATGCACAATGGAAGATCACTAAGGGTTCTTTCGTTATTGCTCATGGTAAGAAATTTTTTGACTTGTATTGGCTGAAAGCTTCTATTTTATTTAATGTTGTAAATGCTTTTTATTGTAATAGCTCATTTGATTTATGGCATAGGAGGCTTAGCCACATTAGTGAGAAAGGGTTGAACTGTCTAGCCGATAAAAATTTACTCGCAAGTTTGAAAGGAGTAAAATTAGAAAAATGTATCCATTGCTTGTCTGGGAAACAAAACAAAGTCTCCTTCAAGAGTCATCCACATTCTAAAATATAATAGGTACTTTAGTTGGTAGATTTAGACCTTGTGGTGTGGTCTGATGAGGACCATGAGTGGTGGACCTTATTTTGTCACTTTCATTGGTGATCATTCGAGAAACTTTGGATTTATATTTTGAAGACAAAGGACCAGGTGTTTGGTGTCTTTAAACAATTTCAAGCTTTAGTTGAAAGAGAAACCAGAAAGACATTGAAATGTATTCACATTAATAATAGTGGTGAATATTGTGGACCTTTTGATGAATGTTGTTGGCCATAGGGTATTCGACACTAGAAAACACCTCCCAAGACTCCTCAGCTTAATGGCTTGGTAGAAAGGATGAATAGGACATTGACGGAGAGAGTCAAATGTTTGTTTTCTGAAGCAAAATTGCCTGGATTTTTTTGGTGTGAGGCTTTATATACTGCTACACATGTTATAAATTTATCTCATGTTATTGTTTTGCAGGCTGATGTTCTTGACAGAGTGTGGTATGGGAAATATGTCTCTTATAGTTACCTTCGTGTATTTGGTAGTAGGGCATTTGTGCATGTGCTGAAAGATGAGAGGTCAGATGTCAAGACAAGAGAGTGTATTTTCATTGGTTATGGCCATGATGAGTTTGGTTATAGATTTTATGATCCTATTGAAAAGAAGCTTGTTAAAAGGTGTGATGTTATTGTTGTAGAGGATCAGACCATTGAAGATATTGGGAAGATAAAATCAGCGTCTCCGAACACTAACAAAGTGGATGATTTTGATCCAGCTCTTTAGACTGATACACCTAATGTAGCAGATTTTGACAATCACGATAATGATGCCCAAGATCATGTTACAAATGATTCTGTTGACATTTCTATTGATAATGATGATATTGTTGGTGATTTTGGTGAACCTCATGCATGTTCCTCTTATGACACGGATTCTTAGGGGTGTTTAGGATCTAGATGAACCTCTTAGAAGATAAAAAACAAAACACAATAATGAAAGGAATGAAATAGGTGCAACAATGGAAGACAATGGTTAGCATATGGTGCGACAATGTAGAAAAACAATAAAACAAGTAACTATCAATATAAAATGAAATCAAAATTGGAATAAGGAAGAAGATGAAAGGTAGAACACACCATCTATGGAAAGAATTCCAAGGATAAGTGCTAGAGGAGCCCCCACTTGAGAAAGATTGTCGCTCTTGTCCATTTTGGAGTTCTTGCTTACTTTGGGTTGTGGTTTGAGTACTCATACTCTATTTTAGATGAAATTTCATCTACTTATTCCTCTCACCGTAGGCATTAATATGATATTTTCAAATTTTCATTTCTCTCACTGTTTGAATGTACCCTATTTACCCATAGAGTGTTTATGTTGGCGATTTGATAAACTAGTGGTTACCACTATTTGCTTGTGAGTAGAACATTTATTTATGAAGTTCTTAGAATCTCTTTGTTGACTCTTTGATATTTGATAGTGGAGATTTTTTCTGGATTAGATCCCATGGTTTTTGTCCCAGTCATTGGGAGTTTCCACGTTAAGATTGTTGTGTGCTCTTCTCACTCTTGGATATTTATGTTTCTACTCTCTGAAATTTTTGGATTGCCGTATATTAAACTTCTCTTGTTTCTTTCAATTGGGAAAGATTTTATTTTACATGCATAGAATTTGTGTAATTTTTTTAATGCGTAACTTTGTCTTTCCTATCAAGGAAGAAGGAGAAGAGGAAGAAGAGGTAGCTAAAGTAGTCTTAGCCATGCTCAGTGAGAGAAATTTGCTGTGGATACCATACAAGATATTGGGTGGGTGAGAAAAGAGAGACAAAAGGAAGACATATAGGCTAAATAGAATAAAAGGTCTTTATTATTGTATGATAGATAACCAAATGTACGTGTATATAAAGCCACACAAAAATATATTAATATATTACATAACATGTTACCAAATCACTCATGAATATCTAGTCCCATACAGGAGATGTACATGTCTCGACATGAAAAATGTATTAAAGATTTTTCATCCACTAGAGATAAAATATATTTACAATATATAACGAGGACAATCGTAACCTTATAATCTGATTTTGTAAGGTTAAGTTAGATTTAAACTCATTTCTTAGTAAAGATTATAAACAGTTGAATCAAAGATAAGTAAAATAAATGTATCCATCTTGTTATAATGGCATTGCAGAAAGTGATTGTTGCATAAGGCCTTCAAATGCTTGAATAAGAACATGAACAACCCTGATCAGCTTTTAAGGGATGCAAAACATGTTGGTAAAGATTTTTTCTGTTCGAAATATAATACAAAACTTACAATAAACATTTATACTGTGTATGGTTCTCAAATTTCTTTGCCCATTTCCTTGCCAAAGTCACTTAGTCTTCATTTGCGCCAAAGTCACTTAGTCTTCATTTGCAGCTGATGATCCAATTCTGATGTAACACACATCTGTTTCAGTTTCATCAGTTTTAGCTTCTTTGAATTTCTTGTATAGGTCAGTTCTGTAGAATTGTTTAGTCCTAAAGACCAAAATGAGTGACAGAAGTGCTCCAAACAAGCAAACTGCAGTGATTATAATGAATGCTAACTTGTAGCACTCCTCCCCATTGCAGTTCAGTTCCTCTCCTGGAATTGTCTTTTGCCCCATAGCTTCCATTTGCCTTATGGCTTCCCTGTCATACAGATACCCTGCAACCCTCACATTCAGCAAGTATGACCCAATTGGACCTGCTAGTGACCCAAAATTGTATAGTGTTGAATAATGTTTGAGGCCAAAAAGTTCAGATATAACGGAATAGATTAATGGCCAGGTAGCCCCAAAGCAGAACCCAATAACAATTGAGGCTACATAGAGGCCATTTGGGACATTGAATGCAATTAAAAGATGACCAACACAAGATAATAAAAGCAATAATGTGAGCATGAGAGGCCTAGGGACTCTATATTTGTGTATGATAAATTCTGAGACAGCCCCTTGAACAACCTTACCTAAATAGATCCAAATGGACGTAAGAGAGATAAATGTGGTTATTGTATGAGAAGGATATCCTAATGAAATTCCAATTTGACTCAAGTTGTTTAACATTGTCAGGCTGCTACCAAGTGAACATGTAGAAGTTAATAAGAGAACCACCATGTCAAGGCTAAAAGTGGCTTGAAGTATTGTATGATCTTCACCTCTTTCTGGTGGGCTGAATATGTTTTCCCAACAGGAGACTTTTTCTTGTGCTGTAAGGGGAGCCTGGAAGGAAGACTTCTCTTGATAAGGATTTTCTGTAGCTATATTTGGATAGTTTGCCAACAACTGCTGACTATCTTCCCTATTGATGTTTTCTAGCTTACTCTTCCAAATCTTGTGTTCTTCCACAATAACAACAGCAAGTGGAAGGATGAGCAAAAGAAGCATCACAGTGGTAGTAACAAGATACTCTCCCTGAGAGAGTGAAAAATTGTTGTACTAGAGTTACAAACATGAGGAACCCTGCAAGGACTAGTGTCAAATAGAGGAACCTGTATAAAGCGTTGGTGTCATCTGGGTGTTTGAATACTCTTGTGGTGTCTGATAACTGGAAGAAACAGAAAAACTGCAGCAGTTGGTAGCCATGCCATGAGCAAAATGAGGAATTTGGAGTCATTTCCATAGAAGGCATAGTATAGCTGAGTAATTATTACTGCACTTAAACCTGTATAACCAGTCAAAAGGCCTAAGACAACTCCTCTGCAGCTAGGGAAGTTCTTTACACTGGTCACAATAGCTCCAGTGTTAGTTGCACAATGAGAATTGGCTCCAATGAAAAGGTAGAAGCACATCTGCCACACTTGGGGCTTTGCAATTTTGCCGGTGACAACAAGCCAAATCACAAAATACCCAAAAAAGTTGAGAACCCCACCAATTGTCAAGATAAACCAAGGTGGTGTGACCTCATAGATCAGGCCTGCATGAATGCCTATGTTACCTCCCAAGTCCTGGAAGAAGCTTAACAGACTGAGAGTGGATTGGTCATAACCAAGAACTAACTTGATTTCTCGGGAGTATAGGCTAAACACGTAGCTTGCTCCTGACACTGACATTAACATAAATGATGAAAACATCATGAACCACCTCCCTGTAAGGACTTGCAGGGAAAACCCTTTCATGCTTCCCCAACTAATTTCATCACCTCTCCCATATGCTGCAGACAATACCATTTCTCCCACTTCTTAAACAAGGTTTTAAATTACAAACATATACAACCAAAGACCCCTAGAAACCTTAAACTTGTGTTGTGAAATTGTGACAGAAATTGTAGTCAATGAAATTTGTTTAAAACTAGAAAAAAGTTGTGTTGTGACAGAAATTGTAATCAATGAAATTTGTTTAAAACTAGAATTGTAGAGAATACTACTGATAGCTAATTAGTAGTAGTTTACAGGTTGCAAGTTACAGGCAAAGCAACACACATAACTAGTAAGATGTTTAGCCTCCACCATAGTGAACCAGAATTCACAAGAAAGTTTCAACCTAAAAGCAATTTCTGCAGGCTGCGCTATATATTCAAAACCAGACCTTGAAATATGGGATTAATCGTTGATGAAATCGTTTAGCCTTCACAATTATTATTTTTTTAATCTAAACGATTCAAAAGGAGAAGACAAAACTTGGAATAGTAATTAATTTTGGAGTACTATTCTAATTGAAGAGATGGCAACTAATTTTGTGTTATAAAATTTAATATTGATGATGGAGGACGATACATTCACTATCAGCAGTCAACTCTGTCACGTGAAAAACTAAAAACAATCAAAGGACGAGGGATAATAAGTTTATAAGTTTTAGTTTATAAGTTCTAAACCTATAAGTTAACTTATTAAATTAAAAATGTTTGGTAAAATTATTTAATAAATATAAAATTACATAAAAAATTGATTTCATAAGTTTTATTATTTAAAAAAATATTTTTATGTAATTAGAATTTTATATTGTTTTAAAATAATTAAATTTTTCGTTACTTTTACTTAATATTTTATTAGTTCTTTAATATTATAATTTTATGATAAAATAATTTTTATTCTGGCCTTAGATTAATCCTTTAAATTACAATTTATTTAAATGTTCCATAAACTTAAAAACATAACATAATTATGGTATTTTTTTACAAATTTAAGAAGTAAATCAAAACTTTCGTTTGTTTAAAAATAAAATTAACAATATTTCACATATTAGAAATAATTTATGCAATCATTTAATTCGCCAATTTGTTGTTTGATTTGATAGTTTCAAATAATTTAGTCTATTCTAATGTGATTTATTATGTTTTAAATATTGTTTCACTAAAATGTGGTTTACATCAAAATAAATAATTGCGTGTTTAAGGAAACAAAGAGAATAGTATCTTTTATTTATTATTTATTATTTTTCAACAATTTTTAAATTATTTTTATTTTTAAAAGACTGTGAGGTAAATAATAATTATCTTCATATATAAATTCAATAATTCTTTCGTGGATCTTTAGTCTTAAATTTCCAATGAATAGAATGAATAGAAAAATAACTCTAAAAGACATTTCGATGTTAAAGTTATGAGATCTAGTATATATATTGGATTAAATAAAATTGTCTTTCTTTTTCTTAATTCTTTTTTATTTATAATAATATTTATGTATTGATAACCGTCTCATCTTTTGTCTTAAAAAAGATATAAAGTACACTTAACACTAAATATTTCTGTAATTATTCTTTCATAAATATATAAGATACATTTAATCTATTTTTTTGTCAGAAAAAAATTTAAAATATATTCCATCTATCTTTTATTAGAAAGGAAAACATAAACTTAAAAAAAAAAAAAAACTAATCTGATATGAAAAGGATGATCTTGAACTCAAGATAAACAATAAAAACAATGACCTATATATGAAAATTGTTGACATCTTAAACCTAGATGGTTAGACCTAGATGACTGACAAGAGATTATATACTTGGTTGACAAATAATATGCTTGTCCTCCAAATTAAAGCAATCATCACGCTACGAAAAACTTTTTTAACTATTTGTGCCGACAAGTTCATGATTCTCTTTTTTTGCTAAAAATTTGATGGGTTTGCGTTTCTAGATTTAACAGTGCTAAGCCCTTTATCTAGTGGTTGAGAATTTGAGATTGGAAAGATATTTAGGCCTTCGACCTTGGAATATGAGCAATGTTAGGTTGACACTGCCACGTGGCATACCTCCAGTTGACACCGCTGACGTGAGAAAAAGTATTAATATTTTATGCCAGCGTGGAAAGTGGGACATTTTTAGAATTCTAAAAACCCGCTTCTTCATTCCCACTCTCACTCGCACTCTCTCACTCTGCAGCGCTCTCCGTTTCTTCGTCTCCCGCTTCTTCGTTCGTTCTCGTGCTCTCACTGTTGCTCTCAAACTCTCCCTTCTCGTGCTTTCACTGTCGCTCTCAACCTCTCCGTTCTCGTGCTCTCACTCTCGCTCTCTGCACTGTCGCTCTGTCGTCTGAGAAGGTTTCTCTGCACTGTGAAGGTCTTGCACTGTACAGGTCTCTGCGCTCTGCGTCTTAGCAAAAGGTTGGTTTTTTATTTCGTTTATGTTTGAAAAGCATGTAAAGGTTGTTGTTTTAAGTGATTGCTGATGCAAAAGGATGTTTTTTTTTTGTTTGTGAAATGATTTGCGTGTAAAGTTTTGGTTTTTATTTGGTTTTTGATGGAAAATGAAGTCTTTTTGGTCGTTTAACTGTTCTGTTCTGGATCTGAAAAGGTTTTTGCGTTTAGGGTTTGATTTCTGTTTGTTGTTGAAGTAAAGTTTGTTCTTTTATGTCATTTACATGATCCTTCTTCGTTCTTGGTGGAGAAAAGAATGTTTTTTGTAAGTTTTTAGGTTTCTATTGCTTGAA
>Ga0209489_101287_pt1 | contig 51180 bp, 41 predicted proteins | sample SiratrowhiteBW_FD_187527 | JGI IMG/M metagenome (GOLD analysis project Ga0209489, IMG submission 187527) | Root nodule microbial communities of legume samples collected from California, USA - Siratro white BW (SPAdes) (version 2) | ecosystem: Host-associated > Plants > Roots > Nodule | place...
ATATATATATATATATATATATATATATATATATATATAAGTGTGTGTGCGTGTGTTTTTTCTAAACATAAAAAAATATAAATTATAATAAGAATGAAATCTTGTTTTAATACAGAATACAAGTGTCTACATTCCCTTGAGATAGGAGTTTGTATAAAAGAAAAAAAAAAAAAAAAAAAAAAAAAAAACTATAAACCTACTCTATCAAGGTTTTGTGTTAAAGATTCTATCAATGGAATTTATATATGTTTAATTCTATATTATTCTTGAACCGTCGTTTTTGTTCTCACGTTGACATTTAATAATAATAATAATAATAATATTATTATTATTATTATTCAATTTTAACACAGTTTAACAAAAATAATAATGATATATAGTTATAATTTCAGGGTAAAATTGACAATACTAATCTTTTAGATAAAGTTATATACTATATAATATTTTCCTAGTTATATCAATAATTTGATTATATATATATATATATATATATATAAATGAAAAGATAAAATTTAATTTTAATCGAAAAACTCTGCGTTACCCATAGTCAAATAAAATAATTATAAATACTCTTACACTCAACATTAAATAGTGTTCAAAGATGTCAACGTGAGCATCCATGTATTAATACCATCTTAATTGTAACATTAGTCAAAAGAAACTTATGAGTGAAGGTATTGATTAATGAAGTATTAAATGTTATGTAAAAAATGAGTTATTCAGTGTTATATAAAAGTTAATTATTAAATTAAAACGTTGGCAGTGCATAATTATTTAAATGATGAGTTATTTATTTTAATTTTATACGCCTTATAACGTTATGTAGATTTAAATATTTTATATGAAATTTTATTTCAGTGTTAGCGTTGTTAAAGTGAATGTATAATTATTTTTACATGTCACGGAAATAATTTCACATATTAATTAGAAAAAAATTTCTTTATGAAATGCCCTTCAAACCATTAAAAATATTTAACAAAGTTTCTTTCGAGCATTGATCTTTTTACAATTAATCTCATATCTTAATATTTAAAATACTATTTTCGTTAATGCTGTGTATTCCAATAGTAAACATTATTTTGAAACAACTTTTATAAATAACCACATTAAATCTATCAAAATTTTACACAAATACTTATAACTATATATTCATTTTCTCTCTCTTATTTTTACCTGGAATTTCTATATCATTATATAATTATTTTTATCATACTTATTACTTTTATTGTCATGTTTTATGATCGCTTATATTTTTTCAATCTTAATTTTTACTTTTATCCTTTTTTTTATTATCTTCGTTTACTTTAATTTAGAAGTGAATCTTTATATTTTTATCTTTTTTATAAGTTAAGATAAATATATCTTGAAGATAAGGATTGTTTAAGATAAGAGTTACACATAAAGTCATACGCTTAAAATTTCTATATTAAATTATTTTGACATAAAATAAAATTTAAAGATTTTGATTTTAAATAAGATCTGAATCATAAAAGTAAAATAATTTTTTATTTATTTTTAAAATTAATATTTTTACTTCAAAAATATTGATTAGCGTGTAAATTTGATAACGAAATAGGTTAACATCTAAAGTTGACGTGTTCATTTAATAGCCTAGAGGCTAATTTAATCAAAAGGAAGAATTCGAAATTACAAAACAATCATAACAAGGGTATGCTTAGAAAAAAATTCATAATTGTTTTTAAAAGAAATAAATAAAAGATGAAATTATTTTCATCATAAAATATAACTATTTTATGCATGACATAATTTGTAGAAATTATTAATATTAGCTTCTTTTAAACATGTTTTTTTTAATTTATATAAAAATAATACAAATTTATGATTTTTTCTTTTTTTTTTATAATTGTTCATATTAGAAAATCCACGAAAAAAAGGTTAGGCAATAAAGCTGCTTAAACTTTTAGCCAAAAGTAACACTGCACGAAATTTGAAGAAAGAACCGTTAAAAAAAATTCAGTACTATTAAACAATAACATAACTTAAACAAAAAAAACTTTATTTTCATTGTCTGAATTAATTAATAATTAACCAAACAAGCTATTTGCAGTTTTTTTTGTAAAACTAATATACATTACATACAATTAAGAAGTGGAAAAATGTAGTCTCAAGTTATTAACAATTATGACAACTCAACCATTAATGATCTTCTATATGATAAATTTATTTTTTGGTGAGTTAAGAGTATAGTTTGTTTTTGACATTAAATTACATAACATTTAATTCTTGGCTATGTTTTGTTGACAAAGACAAAAACCAAAATTCTCCTATTTGAGTAAAAAAAGAAAAAAAAGAAAAACTAGAATTGTGCCATTGAAGGAATCCCCAATGTGGTCACGAGAAAAGAACTGCGAGCAGAGCCCTGTGGGGGGGACTCTGAAAACGCATGAACTCCAAGCTGTAATGTTGGTCACATTACAAATGCAAACAACATTCTTCAGAAACAAAACTTGAATTAGAAAATGATGTGAAGAAATGAGAATGAACACACATAATTAAGTTTAGATTAATAGCCATGATTAGAAAGTTAGTAAGTAGCATGAATAGCATTAGATGGCACTTCTTCTTTGTTTCTCTCTCTCTTTGGATGGCAATAGCAACAGGAATAGCATGAATCCAATGACGGTTAGGCGTTTTTGTTTTCACGTTTGTGTTGTTGTTTTCCCGTTTTGGAACTGTGGGCTGGCAGGGGCACGCAATTTTACTGCGGACTGTGTTTTTTTGCTCTTTGTTTCCCTCTCTATCCCTTTATTCTCTCCCCATTTTATGCTGCTTGCCCTTGTTGTAATTTTTTTTTTTCCTTCATCATTACTATTTTCAATTTCATTTCTCCCCTCATGTTTTTCTACTCTCTTTCTTCCTCTCGTTCACTCTTTAACCACCACAATCCACAATGCAACACATGTCTCCCAGTTTTCCCCGTTTTCTTCCACCTATCTCTCTCTATATATATATACCAACAAATTGTGACCTAAACTAAATTCAATCCAACTTCAACATACTTTAGTTCATTGCTGCATTGTTCTTCAATCCGTTTCAGTTGTTTTTACCGGTAATCGAATTTCTCTTCGTTTGTTTATTTTCTGAGATTGAACTTGCTGTGTCTACTTTCGTTTTCTGTTGCATGTTGGATTGAACTGAGTTTTGTTGATTCCAGGTGCTGAATTATCGATCGGGAAGTTCGGTTGACGGTTCGGAGTTTTGGAGTTTCGAGTTTTTGTGGTTTTTGATCGGGGAGAAGGTATGTTGCTCTGCATGCGTGAGTTTTGAGGTCATCTGTGCTCTGCTTTGATGGATTGTTCCGATTGTGAGTGTTGGTTGAGTTTGCAGGTTGTGCTGTTGGAGAGTGCGATGAATTTGGGTGTGGAAATGGTCGGGGCGAGCAGAAGGCACGGGAGCGGTGGGCCTGTGGGGCCCGTTTTGATTCCGAAGTGTTTTGTCTGGCCTCACGGAGGAAGAACGGTGTTTCTAACCGGTTCTTTTACTAGGTAACAACTTGAATTATATTGAATTGTTTATTGCCACTGTGGTTCTGTTGTAGCCGTTTCTTTCTTAGATACGCGTGTGTGCGTTAATGAACATTGGAAGTGTGACCGTCTGATGGTGTAAGTGTGTCACTCACTGCCATTGATTGCTTTTTTTTTGGCTGTTTTCTAACCTTTTGGTGGTTCGTTTTTTTTAACTGCACAATAGAATTGATTTAAATATGTTTACTTTTTTGTACACAGATGGACAACAGTTATACCTATGTCACCCATGGAAGGATGTCCGACTGTGTTTCAAGTTATTTGCGGCTTAACGCCTGGATATCATCAGGTTGTTTGGCTTGGTCTCTATGAATTTTGCAAACCTGAGGAATTCACTTATAATAAAAAAATTATGTTAGTTCCCATATATGGTCAACTTTAGGTCAGAATGCACCTTTTTCTCTTGATCAGACTAGGGGATCATGAGATCAGTGTCACTGACATAGAAACATCAGGTTGTTTGGCTTGGTCTCTATGAATTTTGCAAACCTGAGGAATTCACTTATAATAAAAAAATTATGTTAGTTCCCATATATGGTCAACTTTAGGTCAGAATGCACCTTTTTCTCTTGATCAGACTAGGGGATCATGAGATCAGTGTCACTGACATAGAAAGATAAAAAGGAGTTGCTTGTGAATTAATTGCTTTAAACAATTAAGATTTTAATATGGGTTAAAAACTGGCACGTCCTCATATGAGACATAATAGTTGTCTCCTCTTCTTTTCATTCTGTAAATTCGATTTTAAAATTAAATGTCAATGAATTTTAAAATCTGAGACCTTTTGGTAATTTGCATCATTCAAGAAAGTCATATAAGCAATTTTTTCACAGGCAACATGGCCGTCTAGATTGTGGGTTAGATTAAGAGTTCTGTGTCTTTCAAATGGAAGATTAGACTACCTTCTATCTAGAACTTTGATAATATGACTATTGAGAATGACGCATTGCTGCTCAAGCTACCCATTTACAAACTATTTTATCATGTCATGTTGATTCTCATCAATTTCCCAAATCTAGAATTTGAAAGCCTGAATTAACTTCTATTTTTACTGTATGTCATCCTATAAGAAGAAGAACTGACATATATAATCATGCCCTTTTCAAAGATACATTGAAGGTGCCAGTACATAAGTGGCCTATTGGAGGATTGAACCTCTTGCTGCTTCATTGGGTCCTCCTCCAATAGACTGGACCAGATGAGATATAACTTCACTGAGAATTAAACCCTTTTTTTGTTATTAAATTTGATTCATTTGAAGGAACAATTTCTGATGTTATTGGTTTTTCTAAAATTTTGTTTGGCTGATGATTTAGCCTTAGCTCAAATGAATGGACAAACTGTGATTTGAGTAGAACTTTTATTCAATCCCTTGTAAAGCTAAGAAAAGAGAGTAGGGTTTCAGCTTTATGAGTTTTTCTATGAATTGACACGGGTAAATATACACTTTTGATTAGTTATGCAATTTTTCAGTAATATATAACTTGACTGTGATCTTTCTATTTTTATTCGTTCTTTCCTTGGGAATCAATTTATTTCTTTATTGTTGGTGAAAACATTTTGGTAGTTACATTTATGGACTGTTACAATGTAAGAATATGTAATAGTATCTTGATTGTATCTTAGCATAATTTAGAGCATCTTTGATTACCTTTCAAGATTAGTTTCATATTTCCCTGATACATCTTGATTTGTTTCCTGATATAATTAGCATTATGATCTAGTATTACTCTGTATTAGTATAAGTATGCTTTATATTTTATATCATCTTGTAACACATTAAAATACACCAGAATTTTATTCAAACTTTGTATTCTGTCAACTACCTCCTTCAATAATTAAAAACATAATTTCAATATGATATTAGAGTGGCAACATCCTTCTTGACTGGTCATGTCACTATTCTGCTGTGGAGTTCCCATAAAATCTGACCACTCTCCTTTGTCACTGTTGTTTGCCACTGCTGGCAGATTTTCCTGTGGTCCCCAACTTTTTGTCTGAGATGCACTATAGCCTCACTCTTAGTCCTTGTCATGGTTTAGCCATGGTCAGTTTTTGTATCAGATGTGATCTTTCACCCCAGCTTTTGTCTTGGATATGGTCTGGCCTTGCTAATCTCCGTCCCTGAAGCTCTTGCTCTTCAGTCCCAAGTAATCTCACTTTGTCTATATCCCAAACCATGCCTCATACTGAATCATTCTGATGGTGATTTCTCCAATCTGACTGATAAGTCCTGCACCTGGTCATGCAACATTCCAGCTAACTCTCTAGGGTGGCGATCATTCCAGCTATGTTTGAAAGGGACATTAGTAGATTTGGTTCTTATAATTTGAATATGATTAAAATTTTAACTCACTGCATATTTGGTATGAATACATTTCGTTATGTTAAACTTTTTTTTATCAACCGTTATGTTAAACTTTGATGTTTGTTCTACATGATGACATAACTTGTAGCGTTGTTTTATACTTTTTCTTTGACACTTTTTTGCATTCTGGCCTGTAATAATCACTAGTTTGTTGCTATTTTTGTTTAATATAATACAAGGGTCTTGTGTTAAACATAAAACTCAAAAAACATTACTTTGTTTGTTAAAGGGGGGTTTGTTTTTTAGAGGGGATTTGAACGGCCAAGAATCACTACCTTTAATCAATCTTAATTATAAGACTGCTATTATTAGTAAACAAATGAATTTGAAGAGTCTAGTGTGAGGCTATATATATATTAGTATTGTACTCTCTACTTATATATAAAAAAGAAGAACAAAAACCTATCCACTAAAAATTCAAATATTTGTATCCTCTTTTATCAAATTGACATTAGAGTTATGGCGAGTGACAAACTACGACAATTGGAGTATCCAAGCGAAAACTCTTCTTGGAACTCAAGATGCTTGAGAGGTGGTCCAAGAAGGTTTTGAAGAACCAAAAAATACCACAGGATATTTGGCGGCCCAAAACAAAAGGTTGAAAGAGACAATCGAAAGATAATGCAACCTTATACATGTTGTATGGAGTTGTTGATAAGTTGATTTTTGAGACTAGTCCATCAACTACGAAGGAAGCATGAGCCATTATGGAAATAGTGTTCAAGGATGCCGACCGAGTTAAACAAATGTATCTTCAAACTTTACGAGGTGAGTTGGAGGCCATTAGGATGAAGGATTCAAAAGATGTATCTAGTTACATTTCTCGAGTGCAAACAGTAGCCAATAAACTCAAACACAATGAAGAAAACCTCACAGATGCAAGGGTTATGGAGAAAATTCTTCGAACATTGACCGATGACTTTGAAAATGTTGATGTGCAATCGAGGAATCAAAAAATTTAGAAGAAATGACCATCGATGATCTTGTGGGTTCTCCTAAAGCATATGAAAACCGAAAGAAAGAAAAAGAAACCAAAAGTCTTGGAGAAAGCCTTACAAACAAAGATGACAATCAAGGAGAACAAGGTGATGTATGTGCAACACAACCTAGAAAGAGGATAGGATGCAAGGGTTGCAGTTACGGTCGCAATGGAGGTCATGGTTGTGGAAACAACAATGAAAAGAGAGAACAAATGAACCAACAAAATTGGCTTGGATGGTGCTATGATCATGAAAGAGGTGGTCGTTCAAATCGACCAAATGTCGAATGTCACAATTGCGGAAAATAGGACACTACACAAAGGATTGTTGCACTAAGAAGAAAGTGGAAGAAAACACGAATTTAATCGAGAAAGATGAGACAAAAGATGAAGGGATTCTCATGATAGTCAATAAAGGCGTCACTCTAGATAGTGGCATGGTGTGGTATCTAGGCACTAGTGCTAACAATCATATGTGTGCGCACAAACAACTCTTTGTTGATATACAAGAGATGAAAGATGAATATGTGTCTTTCGGAGATTTAACGCACGTTTCAGTCAAAGGTCTAAAAAAAAATGTTTTCCTTAAAAGGATGGAAAAGAAGGTATTACGGAAGATGTCTATTATGTACCTGACTTGAAAAATAATATTCTTATTATTGGACAATTTTTGGAGAAAGGATGTTCGGTTTTCATGAAAGATTGGATGTTGCACTTGAAGGGAAAAAGTGGTTGAGTGTTCACACATGTGGAGATGTCGAAGAATTGAATGTTCAAACTCAACTTAAAGAATAGACAAGAGAAGTGTTTGCAAGTCAACATAGAGGACAAAACATGATTATGGCATTTACGATTGGACACTTATATTATGGCGGCCCAAAAGAGTTAGCAAAGAAGAGAATGGTCCATGGGTTACCATGGACTACATCAAGAAATTTTGTGAAGGATGTGTACTTGGTAAACAAGGACAAATTTTTGAAAAAAGGTAGAATATTATGCAAGAAAATCTTTAGTTGGTTCACACCAACATGTGACCCAATCACTTCGAAGTCTTTTAGTGAGAAGAGTTATTTTATTATTTTTCATTGACAACTATACAAGAAAGACTTAGGTTTATTTTTTGAAGGAAAAATAAAAAACGTTTGAGGTGTTCAAAAGTTTAACGCGATGGTGGAAAGGACAATCAACTTTTACATTAAGGCTTTATAGTCGGACAGAGGGGGAGAATATATGACAACCGCTTTCACAAACTATTGTGAGGAAACAAGGTATCAAAAGATTCTTGACAACATCATACTCAACTTAGCAAAATGGTGTCCTTGAAAGAAATAATTGAAAGATACTTGATATGACTTGATCAATGTTGAAAATATAGAAACATGGCAAAGGAATTCTATGCGAAAGCAGTGGAATATGTTGTGTATGTGCAAAACTGATGTGCGCATATAAAATTGGCGAATCAAACACCACAAGAAGCCTGGAGTGGTTATAAACCAATTGTATCACACCTTAAAGTGTTTGGTAGTGTGGCCTATGCACATGTACCAGACCAAAGAAGAGCCAAACTTGATGATAAGAGTAAGAAATATTAGTTTATTGGGTATGACAACGAGATAAAGTTTTTTAAATTGTTTGATCTAATTGATAAAATGTGATTGTGAGTTGAGATGTATAAGTGCATAAAGAAAGCACGTGAGACTCAAAGAACCTATTAGTGTCTACAGAAAATGAAAATCGAGTCTGAAATACCCTTTTTATTGAAATAATTTAAAACTTATATATTGATGTCCATGATCCATAATCGTAATTAAAAACAAGGTTGGATCCTAAAAATGTACATGATTAAAGAAAGGAAATAACTAATTCTTGAGATCAAGGAGCACTACTTTGAATTATTCAAATGAAATAGAAAATGAATATGTGGTAACATTCTAAAACACATGACTTAACACTCCTCCTTATTTAGATGTTGCAAACTCCGAGTTTCTTCCTTGAACTTTCAAACTTTCTAATTGGCAATAGTTTGGTGAGGATATCTGCAACTTGATTTTGAGTTTTATAGTAACAAAGAGACACATCACCTCTCTTCTGTACTTTTCTTACAAAGAATAACTCGATATTAAAGTGCTTAGTTTTGCATTGAAAAACTAGATTGTCGAAGATTGCAATAGCAGCCTAGACAAGAATCTTTGTACTTTGCTTTTGCTCTAGGTTAAAATCAGCTAGAATCTTCCTTAACTAGAGAGCTTGATTCACAGTAGCTTGCAGAAACAAATTCTACCTCAACAAAGGATTGAGACATAATTTCTTTCTTCTTTAAGCTCCATGAAAACATCCTTGGTCCAAGGCTAAAACAATATCTAGGTGTACTTTTCATGTCATCAATTGAACTTCCCCAATCATTGTTAGAAAAATCAATTATCTTGAACTCCCTATGCTTCAAAAACTTAACTCCATACTTCCAAGTTCCCTTGATGTATTTGATGACTCTCTTTGAAGCTCTCATGTGAACTTACTGCATTTAGAATGTCAGGTCTGGTTGAACACATCAAGGGAACTTTGAACTATGGAGTCTTATTTAGAATACTCTATTTGACAACAGCCAGACCCTTGACTGGTTGTTGTCAAATACATTAGACATCCTATCAAGCTTATGAATTCAACTTCATCAACTTTTTACAAAACCATATTCTTTGACCAACTTCTCCTTTTGATTCATGGGAGTACTCATTGTCTTACAATCTTTCATCTGAAACTTCTTAAGTATTTCTTTTACATACTTCTTCAAACAGATAAACACTTCATCCTGACTTTGCTTTATTTCCATCCTAAGAAAGTAAGTCATCAGGCCATGGTTTGTCATTTTAATGACCTTTTCCATTTTCAGCTTAAACTGATTGACCCGATCAAGATTACTTCCAGTAGCTAAAATCATCTACATGAAGATAGATGATCATGTATTCTACTATACCAGGCTCGTGAGCTTATTTTAGGCCTTATATTGCCTTCTTTAGTAAGCACACTTTATCTTCATTTACTTTGTCCACAAAGCCTTCAGGTTGTTTAACAATAATTTCCTCTTGTAAAGATCCATTGAGTAGCGCTGATTTGACATCCGACTGAAACACTTCAAGTTTTTCTGAGTAGTCAGGGTGAGAAGCTATTTGATTTTGTCAAGCCTTGCAACAGGTGCAAATGTGTCTGAATAATCAACTCCAAACACTTTAGCATATCCCTTGACTACTAGCCTTGCTTTAAGCTTGTTGACAGAGCCATCAGGATTTAACTTAGTCCTAAACACCCACTTCACTCCTATTATTTTCCTGTCATGTGGTCTGTCAATCAGCTCCCAAGTTCTATTTTTCTTAATCATTGACAACTCCTCCTTCATTGCATCCATCCAATGTTGATTATGTTTTGCATTATGGTATCCTGCAGGTTCACAAACAACTACATTACATCTCTAATATACATCATAGAGGAATGTTGTCCCTCTAATCGGTGGATCATCTATTAGTCCATTATATCTTCATGTTCCTTTAGAGAGTTGACAATGGATAAATGCCATGACTGACTTGGAATTTGATTTACCCTATTTGGTTCTTCCCAACTCCATTGTTCTTCTTCCACAAAATAAACATCTTTGTTATTAGTAATACGTCCAGTTTGTGGTTGAAACACCCTATAAGCCTTAGAGCTAGTACTATATGGATAAAAATTCCACTTTTTGCCTTCTTGTCAAGTTTCTCACGTTTGATTTGTAGAATATAAGTGAAACACAGGCAGCCAAACACTTTTAGAATTTTTAAAGATGGTTTGTATCCATACCAAGTTTCAAATGGTGTCTGATCTTTCACTGTCTTTCTTGGAATTCGATTTTGTAAAAACACAACAGTGTTTGCTACTTCTGCCCAAAATTTCTTTGGAAGATTCTTCTCGTGATGTGTGCAACGATTAATTTCCATTATAAATCCATTTCTCCTCTCACTGACTCCATTTTGTTGTGAAGTGTATGGGATTGTTATTTGATGCTCAATTCTTGCCTCCTCACAGAGAGATTGAAAATTTCTGAAGCGTACTCCTTGCCATTATCAGATCTTAAGGTTTGAATTATGCAATCACTTTCATTTTCCACCTTGACCTTAAATTTCATAAATACACCAACAACTTCTGATTTTTGTTTCAAAAAGAAAATCCGAAACATTCTTGTTAGAGCATCAGTGAAGGCTATATAATAGAGGTTACGATTTAATGATGGTGTTCTTTGAGAACCTCAAAGATCAGTGTGAATAAGCTGCAATTCTTCGAAGCTCTCCAAGCTTGTTTAGGGAATGGTTGTCTGTGTCGTTTCCCAAATTTGCATGCTCGACAATAGGTCATGACTTCATCAAGACAAGGAAGTCCTTCCACTAGCTTGTTTGATTGCATTTGAAGTAGCCCTCAATGATGAAAATGTCCGAGTCTTTGCCATATTTTTGTAACACTTTCTTTGGATTTAAAGGCCATGTGCTCCTCGTCCATTGGATAAAGAGCAAAATTTCTCCCCTTCATTTTGACTTCAAACAAATCTTTGTCATTAGCATCTTTGATTAAGCACTGTTTATTTTCAAACATCACCTTATAGCCTTTTTCGAACAATCGACCAACACTCAAAAGATTTTGTTTAATCTCTGGTATAAAAGGAACATTTGTAACGGTTTTTGTACCTTTATAGCTTGTGATAGCTAATTTCCTTTTCCTTTCACTTCCAGGTGTTCGCAATTTCCAATTCTCACCCTTTTAATCTCGATAGTACTCAATTCCTAGAAGAGTTCCTTGTCATGTGTCATGTGGTTGGTGTAGCCACTATTCACTTGATTCTCTGCTTGAGAAACAAGTTGCCATGAACAATTGATCTTCGTATTCTTGGTCAGCAAATTGAGCATTTGCCTCTTCCACCTGATTTTGTTTTTGTATATCATTGCTTCATGTCCAAGTTGGTTGCATTTGGAACATTTGGCTTCAAGTCTTCTCTAACATTTGAATGGTGGATGACCTTTCTCTCCATAGTGTTTGCAAGGTGGATAAGTTTTATTTAAGCCTCCTCCTTTGCCCTTTTGGTGATTAATAAATGAATTTTCTTCATTTGTTGGTCGATTCTTCTAGTTATTCTTCTTTTTATACCTTTGTTATCTTGATGCGTGGTTGGTAAGGCTCCTTTTACTGCTCCATCTTGTCTCATGGCCCTTTTTTGTTATTGTGCTTGTAAAGCATTTAAGAAACTTTAATATGATTCTTTGATAGGCCTTGTTGTCTCTAGAGTTGTTATGGTAGCTTCAAACCTCTCTGGAATCGTTACGAGCAGTTTTTCCACAATCCTTGAATCATTTAACTCAGATCCAAGCACTCTCGCTCTATTGGCAATGCTGAGAAGTCTATAAGAGTATTCTTTTACTGATTTTGACTCCTTCATTCTTTGCAATTCAAAGTCTGTGATTAAATTCATCATTTCACGAATCTTCTCATTACCTGTATATTTTTTCCTTGAGATAATACCAAATTACTTTTGTTGACTTCAAGGACTTTATTCATGTGAATATCGTTGGAGATATTGCTGCAAATAGGTATGCCTTTACCTTTGATTTCTTCGTCTTCTCCTTTTGTGATTTCATTTATGCCATGGTGGGGTTTGCTGGAAATGGCTGAATTTCATAGTCCTCTTCTCCAGCTTCACATAGATCCAATGCTTCTAGTTAGGTCTCCATGTAGACTTCCCACATTTGATAGTTGTCTCTGTCGAAGACTGGTGGTTCCATTGCTGAAAAATTGGACTCGCCTTCCATTGATGCACTCTATTGACCTCAGATCCCTCAAGTAGAAAGCTTTGATACCAATTGTTGGTGTTTAGAGAGAATGAAAATTGTGTCTGGAGTACTTCTTTTTATTGAAATAATTCAAAAATTATATACTGATCTCCATGATCCATAATAGTAACTGAAAACAAGGATTGGATCCTAAAAATGTGCAAAGAAATTAGGTACATGATTAAAGAAAGGAAATACCTAACTCCTGAGATCAAGGAGCACTACTTTGAATTATTCAAACGAACTAGAAATGAATACGTGACAACATTCTAAAACACGTGACTTAACACAAAGCCTTCAAGATCTATACAACTTAGCCAATGAAGTGCATTTGATTTGCTTATTACCATCCTTAAAGAACATTGCCTATGAGGAGGCAATAAGAGATAAGAAGTGGAAAGTTACAATGGATGAAGAGATAAAAAAAATTGAAAGAAATGAGACATGGGATTTGATAGAGTTGCCAAAAGGATATAAACCCATAGGTATAAAATGGGTATATAAGAAAAAGATGAATGACCAAGGGGATATTGAAAGGTACAAGGCACGCCTAGTTGCAAAAGGTTACATAAAAAGGCAGGAATGTATTGTGACATAGTTTTAGCTCCGGTTGCTAGAATGGAGACAATTTGACTTCTTTTGTCTCTTGCTACACAACTCGAGTGGCCAATCTATCAAATGGATGTGAAATTCGCATTTTTAAGTGGAGTCATTGAAGAAGATGTCATTGTAGAGCAACTGCCTGGTTACATGAAATCTAGAAAGGAGAGCAAAGTATTGAAGCTAAAAAAAGCACTCTAAGGATTAAAGTAAGCGCCCCAAGCATGGAACACCCAAATCGATACTTACTTCAGAAGGAACAAATTCTTATAATATCCTTATGAGCATGCACTGCACACAAAGAAAGAAGAACGTAATTTACTTCTTGTTACTCTTTATGTTGATGATCTCATGAGTCTCATTTTCATGAGGAGTAATGAGAAGATGATTGAAGATTTTAAAGACACTATAACGAGGGAGTTTGAAACAACGGATGTAGAACTGATGAAGTATTTTCTTAGTCTTGAGATCAGATAAGGAGATTTTGGAATTTTTGTCACAAGAAGCATATGCGAAGGACATTTTGAAGAAAAGCAAGATGGAAGATTGTAATCCGTAACATCACTAGTGGTGCTCAGTACAGGACTCTCTAGATTTGAGGGAGGAGACCAAGTAGCGGACATGTTTACAAAGCCTTTGCTAATTTGAAAACTTTGAAGGAGATTATTAGAATGAAGGATCGGAAAAGTTTGAGGGAAAGTTTAAGTTTAAGGGAGGAATTTGTTAAACATTAAACTCAAAAACCATCAATTTGTTAAGAGGACTGCATTTTTGTTCAGCGAGAATTTGAATGGCCAAGAATCACTACCTTTAATCCCAAATTTTTTAATGTTAATTATAACATTGCTATTATTAGTAATCAAATGAATTTGAAGAGTCTATTTTGAGACTATATATATTAATATTGTACTCTTTGCTTATATTAAAAAAGAAGAGCTTAAACATATCTATTAAAAACAAAGCTTAGTTTTTGCCCTCTCTCTTCAAGAAGAAAATTTAAATATTGTACAGTATCTGTTAATTTTGGAAAAACTATAATATGGAAAGCATATTTCTTTCATTATTCTGGTTATAACATTGTTTCCACTTCTGTGCAGTACAAATTTAATGTAGATGGTGAGTGGCGGCATGATGAGCATCAGCCATTTGTACGTGGTGACTACGGGATAGTGAATACTTTTTATTTAGTGAGACAACCAGTTATTTTTCCTCCTATCTTAAGTGCTGAAACTACTGGTCGATCCCACATGGAGGTTGACAATCATGTCGCTGGACATGTGGTAAGCTTTTTCTCCCTTACGATCTTTATTTCCTTGTACTGTTGCATATATGATTGTGCTTGGATAGTATTATAAAGAATATAGACTATTACAGGTGAATGACAGTTATAATTAACTTCATGCTTAAAATATATTTTCTTCTGTTAGCATAACGCAGCATGCATGCATTTTAGTCCTACTTGAACATTTTTATCATGTGCGAAACTGCCTATGTAGGTGACGTTTCTCACTTTGTTGAAAGGCAAGAAGATGCTGATGTGATGTAACTTAAGATTTTAAATTAAAAATTCATGACTATTCTCACCTTTCTTGAATCCACCCAAAGAAACGCAAGATCCTTCTTTGCATGCTTACCTGGAAGTGGATAGGAATTTTGAGCTTACTTGTAACAACCATATATGTGATAGTTGTTGTCGCTAGGGTCAAGACAATTTGTTGCTAACAGGGTCGTGGAAATGGTAAACCCCATCTCATTAAATGACCAAAGTTAGAATTTAAGATGAGAATCATTAATTGGTTAGAAGAAATAATGAAGATTTATTTACTTTAAGGTGACTTCTTTTCCTTTTATCATGATGTAAAACCAATCTTTAGCCTTCATCTTTCATAAGCTTTTGGAATAATTGGTATTTGACATGTTGTCAAAGCCTCTTATAAGTTATGACCAAGTGATTAGGATTTCAATCCTTCACACCCTCACTTTTCAAAATAAAAAGTTTCAATGTCAGCAAATAGTATATTAAACTGATGCATGTCAGCATTTCAAGCTCAAAGGGTCCTTGTGAAAGGGAGTGTGTAGCAGTAAAAAACTCTAAAACAAATTTAGACTAAGGAAATCTAGGTAATGAGTCTTGTTCTGCACTCAGTGTACCCAATCTTAATCATTAACTTATGGCTTAAGTTTTTTGGAACAATTAATATTTAAACAATCTTGTTCCTCTTACCACAGTGACATAGCAAAAGGAAATCATTAAAAGAAACTTATTCTTGAAGGATTATTTTTCTAATTTTCAAGGTCAAACGTGTTTACCTGATTCCCTTAAGGAGTTTCCTTTTCTCGGTCAGATAACTTTTGTGGACATTCCCTTGCCCATTTTGTGGAACAATTTCTTTTGTTTAGCTTCAAAGGCTTTGGCAAACTAAGGAGGGAAAGTCTCTATAGTGATGCACTGTCTATTCTATTTTAAGGCATGTTTGGCTAGAGGAGAGATATGTTGTATGCTCAAGAACTCTCTTCTCATCCTCTATATCTAACATGGGACTGTCCTTTTCCTAGCATCTCTTTTGGGTATAACCTATAATCTATTTAACTGAGTCTTTATAACATATGTACAAAAGGGTTGGAGAACCTCATTCTGTTGATAATTTTGTTTGTCTTTTACTTGTTTCTTTCTTATGTAAGATGTTGTTAACTCGTACTCTCTCTCTGGTGTGTGTGTGTGTGTAATTTCTTTCTTTCTTTTCTCCAGTAATATTTCTTCTTTTACTCATGAATACAAAAATGATGCTGGAAATTCTTGAATCCTTTAAGCATTAATGTTTGCTTCAAAAGAAAGAAAAAAAAATCTTTGTATTATATATTCTTTTCTTAAAATGGTGTTAGAATTAGTTTGGTTCCATAATCCTTTTTGTCTCGAAATTATGTTACACAAAAAAAATCTACCTTGACTTTGAAACTTTTTCAGGAAGCTAAACCGAGGATGTCAGAGTCTGATCTGCAGGTCTCACGACATCGTATATCTGTTTTCTTGTCTACACATACTGCTTATGAGTTGCTTCCCGAGTCAGGCAAGGTAAGTATACTTCTTCTCTTTTAATCTTTTAATGTGTCCAACTGGACATTCAATAATAGCTTATTTGTTCTTATGTGAAGCTCATCTGCTTTAGATTTGATTTATTGCAATTTCAGGTTGTTGCATTGGATATAACTTTACCAGTTAAGCAAGCATTCCACGCTCTTTATCAAGAAGTATGCTTTTTCTTCCTCTCATTACACTAATAATGAACAGGCGTTTATCTTTTTTTTTTTTTTCACATCAGAGTATACACCCACACTCGTTATGTATGTTTATATGCTTTCAGGGAATATCTATAGCTGCTGTGTGGGATTCTAGCAAGTGCCAGTTTGTTGGAATGCTTAGTGCTGTGGACTTCATTCTAATACTAAAAGAGGTTTGTGAGGAATAACATATTTTGTTAACATATCTTCTCTCAGGTTCCACTATTTCCAAATGTATATCTTCATCGATTCTTAGACTATTCCATGGAAGATCTACTATTGTGAAGTTTAAGGTATTAGGTTTAATCTCACTCATCTTCATTCAATGTGGGACTCCTGAGTCAACATTTGAATTTCTAACAATCTCCTCCTCAAGTGTGAGTCTTCTCCACACATTACAAACTTCCCCTCTACCTTGAAAGTGTTTTACCCATAAGTCATCTACTCATATAACACTTTCCACAGACTATGCTAATTGTTGGGTTCTTCGAGTGGACATACTGGGGAGAGTCATTATGGGGGATGTGAATCCTATGAGTTTTGAACCATGAACCAACCTATATATAAGAGACCTAACGTCAACAATAACTCAAAATTTTAAAACAATAAATTTGTGGGTCTTTCTCCTTATATAGTCAACTGTGATGACTATTAGCTAGTGATTAGGTTAATGAGTAACATTTTCATTTCTTCATAGATTGATTGTGATCAAGCTGTAAATAAGAGATCAAGTATGCAGCCCACAACATCTTTGATTTCTAGAGCACTCTTAGGGAGAAATACATAGCACGTTTCTGTAAATTCTGTGGCTCATCTAACATGCTTAATTTCAGTTGGGGATTCATGGACCAAACATGACTGAAGAACAACTTGAGACACATACTATAGCAGCATGGAGAGAGGCAAAGGAACAGGAATGCGTAACTGATAGTAATGGGAGAACATACCCTCAACATTTAGTTCATGTAAGTGCTCCTGAGCAGATGCACAAATATTCCACGTATCAAATTAATTTTCCAATTTCATATATTTGTGATATTGTTAACTTATTAGGTAAGTTCAAAAGGTTGTATGCTCTGGTAATAGACAATTAATCAGGGATTCCACAACATGATTGATTACAATTATATTTATGGATCGATGGACACATAGATAATTAAATGTTATTTCGACATTATAACTTTGAAGAGGTTGCTTGTTAGTCATGTACTTCCTGCTAATTCTGATTTCATGTTGTCTTTTATGATAGTATAATATTTCATGCTATGTTTATACTTGTTCTGTAGGCTGGGCCCCTTGAGTGTCTAAAAGATATTGCTTTAAAAATTTTGCAAAACAAGGTGGCAACAGTTCCTGTTATCCATTCCTCTTCAGAGGATGGTTCATTTCCTCAGCTGCTACACCTTGCTTCCCTCTCAGAAATACTGAAACGTAAGCTTCTAGATTTATTCGCTAAGCATAAATGGTTTGGAACTAATGTATGGACTTACTTTTCAGGTATATGCAGGCATTTTAAGCACTCTTCGGATTCCTTGCCCATTCTTCAGCTACCAATTAGTTCGATACCTATAGGTACATGGGTGTCAAAATCGGGGGAATCCAATAAACAGCCACTTGCTATGCTATGGCCACATGCTTCTCTTGGTGAAGCTCTTTCTCTGTTGATTCAAGGTGACCATTCTTCTCTTTCAAAAGCGGGTCAAGTCTTTTGTTCTGGCTAGATGTTGAATGATCATTAGGTTTGTTTCCGCAAGTTGCAGTTGTTTTTTCTCCTCAACAAAGGAATTTTTCAAAGCCTTACATTTAAAAAGTGTGTATCACTAAAGGAAGGGAACAGTAAATTGAAGATAGATTTTTGGATAGATACATCTGATGCACCATTATGCACCCAGTGTCTGAACCTATAGAAACAAATAATGTGTTGGTCAAAACTGCATATGATGGGACTCAAATCCGAAAATATCATATCAATTGTATGTTTTTGTTAATCCATCTTACAAAGATAATGATATATCACTTCTACCTTGGTCTTTTCAAATTTGGAGTTTTTCATTCTTTGATAGGTGAATAATTTTCCCCTTGCAATAGGAACTAAGAACTTCATAATTTTTTATTTATTATATAGTAGTGGTATTCATGTTAGAAGCAAAATATGTTCATATTAATTATTCTATATCTTGTGGTATCTTATGTTTGCTGTTCTTTGCAGCTGGAGTTAGCTCAATACCAATTGTGGATATTAATTATTCATTACTTGATATATATTCAAGAAGGTAGAAACTCTCATTTTCTCCTGTGTCCACATGTGTAATTCTCATTTTTATACTTAAAAGCAGATGTTCCTTAAGAATAAGTGTCTAATGTGATGTGTATTGATATTTTCTTCTCAGAGATATTATTGCGTTGGTTAGAGATAAACTGTACGCAAGGATAAATTTGGATGAGTTTAGTATCCATCAGGTAATTCCTCTCTCTAAATTCTTGTGACTCTATTAGTAACTTATCCTTAAATATTGTATTTTTTGTAATGAAAGCTAATTAATAGTGTAGTTTTTTGTTTTGATGACTCAACTTTTTACATGCAAAGGTCACCCGCAGTCTTTAGTCCTCTACAACTAAAAGTCAGTCATTCCTAACCCCTTAGCAATGATCATATTTTAATGAAATATATCTCTTATTTGTTTTTCTTTCCTCCTAATCACTAGTTGCACACATGTTTGTGGTATTTGAACCTGAACCATATAATAGCAATATGCCACTTCTAGTTGAACATGAGGCTGAGTCAGCATTAATATTGTTTAGTTGAGCATTCTTATATTGAAAATATACTTGAGGTTTGGCTTATTTTAGAGTGTGCTTATTTGGTGATGAAAATGCGCAAAAGAAAAAGTTTCGTTTATTTTGTCTATGCCCTTCATAAATTTTCACTCTTGTTTCCTTCCTATCACTCTTGTTTCGTTTATTTTGAGCTCACTCATCCATATATTTATACACATGAAGGCCATATATAGCTCATTACTTCAATTATTCTTTCCCTCCCCAATAGTATGCAAGTACTGCATGCGTATATATAGAGGCCTCTAATTATACCTTCACTGCAGGATGTACTTGTCTAGCGTAGATGCGGTGTTTTTTGTTTGTTACTCATGCAGGGTTTATTCATGAAAAATTTGATCACATCGTGGTCTGGGGAGCATGTTAGTTTCATTTAGATTAAAGAAAATTTTATTCCCTATGGTTTCCCTCGTTTTCAATTTAGTTTCTATAAATATTTTCCTTTTCAAATCGGTCCACGTAACAAATGCTTACTATAGTTGTATCATGAACTTCTACATTATGGTTGTAGGCATTGCTTTTGGGACGAGATGCAGGTTTCCCTTGCGCGCTTCGCAATGGGCCGAGATGTCATATGTGTTTGAAATCTGATTCATTACACAAAGTGATGGAGCGCTTGGCAAACCCTGGTATTTCTTCTACACTAACAATCCCATCCCCCTTTCTTCATGACTGGTGGGCCAGAAAAAGAAAAAAAAAACAATAAATATATTCTTCGTTCACCAATTTTCTTCTCTTTACAGGTGTTAGAAGACTCGTGGTTGTGGAGGCGGGTACCAGGCGTGTGGAAGGTATCATTTCTATAGGTGACATCTTCCGATTCTTGTTATGCTGCTAATCGGGAGATATGGCTATCATTTTGCATAAAGGGAATTGCAGTGCTAGCTCTGGAAAGGACTTGTTCTATGAAAACTATTTATTTAATCTGCAAGGCTAGCCCTGCCATCATGTTTTGCTTAATTTTGGTCTTCGGTTACGCGGGCACCTTCAGCTTTGGCCCGCTTGGTTTCACAGAAATTGTTGAGAGAAAATTCTGTATATTGCGGGATTAGTTCTTTATCCTTTAAACAACTTGATGATGTCATGATTTTCTCTTTTGTGCCGGCACAAATGCTTTGTTTGTGTCCTGTGCTAACAGAAAACAAGGAAGAAGAAAAAGAAAGGATCTGTAATAGGGTAAATACTTAGCCGCTTATGGCACATCGTTGGCTGGTCGTAAGTAAAAGGTATTATCCTTTCCAGTTTTTTTTTTTATGACCGCCGAGTTCATGGCTTCAAGTTGCTATGCTTGCGTTTTAATGATTGTCTTTTCCTTACATACAACTTGCCTGGTAAAATGGATAGGACCGTAATGATAGTTAAAAAAACCAAATTGTTAATCTATTTATGATAGGTTGGTACTTCTTGAAAAATTCAATCCACTAGATACTTTTTATTAAGTAAATATTTGATTTATCTGTCAGGAGTTTTAATGGCGGAATATATCACTCAATCTTCTAAAATACAGTTATACCTTAATTTTTATGGTTTCTAAAAGAAATTCTCAAACTCATTCTAAACAATGGTAGATTCGGATTCCAAGTTGAATTATTCTTTGTCTGTAATATTTAGCACACACTATGCCTTCTACTTTGGTGCCAATTTTAGTTGGCCATTGAAACTAGCAATTGCTTTTTCACTTTCATAATTCCTTCTTTCGCTATAATTTTTTAAAATTCTTACATTTTTTTACAAAAAAAACTATCAGAAATATAGTAAAAAGCTTATAAATGAAAAATTTCAAAATCATTTACAAAAATTGATTTTAAAATAAAGAATTTGAAATAAATTGTATAAGATATAATCTGGAATTAATTTTTAACAATTTTAACAACACCCCAAGGAACGAGAGATCTAGCATACAAGAAAAGAAGGAAGGCGAGGAAATAGCAGAAACTTGGAAATCAAGTATGGTAGGTTTGGTTTTTGTGTGACAGATTTGCAGTGGCTGCATTGGACCTGCTTGAATTTGATTCATTGTAACCCATTGTTGATTCTTGTTTATCACCATGGTGTTCCAGATTCTCGACGCCTCCTCCGATTCCGCCACCATCGCGCCAACTTCTCTCCTACAACGTCTTCTTCCGCCGCTCTGCCTCCGCCCTCTCCTCCCCCAAATACTCGGAAAAGGTTTTTCTATAAAGATAAATCTTATAAGGTGTTATGGAAATGATAACATAAAATAGCTAAATATAAACTCTGTTAATATTAGAAAATAAATTTTAAATCTAACTCAACGTAGAAATTTATCTTATTTATATATTATAAATTATATTTAAGATAATACTTTTCAAAAGCAAAGATTTTGAAATATTATTTTTCTTAAAATAAAAATTTTCAGAACTTCTCAATTCTTGTAAGTTAAATTAAAGCATTACATATACACACAATAATTAAACACGATGTTTTGTTAAAGCTTTGATAACTACTTGTAATAACATGTAAATATAAAATATTTCCTAACATTATTCATATGATAGTATATAAAATATTTTTTTATAATAAAATTATTATATGAATATTAATTTTATTATATATATATATATATATATATATATATATATATATATATATATTAAGTAACTATTATGTCAAATTTAAAAACTGTGAACTTGTTTTAAAATCAAATTCTAATTGAGTAGATGTTTAAATCAGATAGACTAAAAAACTCATGGATAAACAAACTCAAACTACAAAATGTGAGTCTAGTTTGATCAGAACTTGTTTTAAAATCAAATTCTAATTGAGTAGATGTTTAAATCAGATAGACTAAAAAACTCATGGACAAACAAACTCAAACTACAAAATGTGAGTCTAGTTTGATAAGTTCATGTATGGTACTCGACTTATACCGTATGGTTAAAAAATACAAATAAAATGAAGTGAAAGAAAGTTTTGTTTGATACTTTACATTTATTTTTTATACATTATTTAGTTTGTACAATTTCTTATATGACTTTATTTGTCTTATTCTCAATAAATATTCCTCAAAAAACCTAATAATTAATATAATGATCAAGATCATAAGTTCAATTATTGAAAATAGATTGATCGAGGTAGTTAAATCTTTCAAACAGAAATTTTTGAAAAAGATTCAATATTAATGAAATATGAACAAATTCCTATAAGATATTATGAGAACACTTTTCAGACATTAAATGTTACATCTTAACAATTTTCTATTATTATATTTGAATAATATATAAAGTTTGGTTATGTATATTCTTAATACGTAATATAATCTATATGATCTAATAATATTATTATTTAATATAAGAACATTTTCTTTCTACTTCTTTTTGGTGGTACTTTGACAACCAAAGGTTTATTCTTCCTCCACTGCAAAAGAAATAGATCAACTGTTATAAAATAAACTATATCAAAATGTTTAAAAAACCCAATTATCATCTAACCGAAGCTTTATTAGCCTTTCTAGCTCTGGATTAAGATATTCCCCACAAACAGATAAGAAACAAAAAATAAACATTTAGTGTCTTTTTATCAATTACTTAAAGAAAGAGTATGTAATAGATTTTGAAATTTCAAAATAATAAATAATTTTTATTGAATTTTTTTTATTAAAGACCACAATTTGACACGGAAGATTTAAAACATACGGCAGTCACATGATTTCTAATACCACCGTTTTTGGTGTGGAGTAAAAGAAATTATTGTACCTCAATAGAAAGACATGACAAAGTGGGCAAGGGGCCCGTATGTGATCTGAACTATACTTCAGATCATATGTACAGCAGCTACATACGACACAAATCAAGTAGGGATGAGAGCTAAAATCTGTGTTTTGATTCTTCCCATGCACATTTGAATTTCTCTATAAATAGGAAGGTTTTGAGGACAGCATGGATGCAGGCTGCTAACGGCAGAATCTAATATCTGAGCCACATCAGCTGGAGGGTATTGCCGTTCAGTACAAGTCTGCAAGTGAAAAAAAAAACATTCCTTTCTGGTTAGCAAGATTTGTTCAATAAACTTGAAATCTTTAGAAAAAGAGAGGATATTTCTGACAACATGCAACAGTGAAAAACACACTAGGCCAAATCAATAAATATATACAAAATAATCAGAGTAAGAATACAAAACACAATTTATAAGGAGAACAAAACTAAAACATGATATTCTAGTTGTATTCCCCAAGTCAAAATAAATCCAGGCTACAGGACAGTGGAACAGATTTATTATCAAGTAATTTCCAACAGTGTAGGTTGCCTTCTCAATGTGGTGAAGGGGAACAAAAACGGGACTATAAACATTTATTAGTCAGTTGAAAGGCAAGGTGCACACACAAATACTAGATGTGCAATTCTGAATTTGCCGCCAGTACTTAGTATAACAAGGAACTCATTATGTTTACAATAACCCAGGGGAAATTACCTGAATCATGATTAATGTAGCAACACATGAAGTGATAAGATCCGACGGAAGTTCAGTACCAAATGTGTCAGAATAATTATGCAGTTTTGCACCAGATGGATCATTAAGTATAGACTCTGAAACACCGTAAGTTGAATGATTAAGATGATACAAACTGCCATTTGCATTCACTTGCTCTTGAGACCTAATCACAGGTAACCTGGACTTGGAGGCCAACTGCTGATGATTAATAGAATCCAATGCTTGCCCAATTTTCGCGAAAGCATCTTCACCTTCCTTTGTCAAAGACAATGCCTGAATTATAGCATCGAAAAGGCCAAAAGTTCTCACAAAAATTAGAGCTTGAGAAGATAATTGAACGATGCTCTATTGTATAACATGTTTCACTACAGTCTAGAGCTACCATCATATCTGACTTTTGACCAATATGGCTTTTAAAGAAATGGGGCTAAGCCCGACAACAAATCATCGTTTGTAAATTTGTAAATAGTGATGCAATCCTGGATCAAAAATAGAGGGGAGAAAACATGTACAAAAACCATTCAATGTAAAGTTCATAATAATAAATGCAAAAACATACCTTAAATGCTGCATCTACCATTGCATGTGCCCTTGACCTGGATCCTTTAATAATTTGAACAACAGTTGACCCTAACTCTTGTGTAAGAGAGGCATCCAACATATTGGGAAGATCGTCATGAACATCTAAACTTGTTTGCGGCTTCATCCACGGAGGCAGAGAATTTCCTCTGTAGGTATTGCGCTGCCTCAGTTGTAACATAGCATCAGAAACCTGTAAGTTACAACATATCAAAATTTGCTTCAAGATGCAGAACGTTGTAATGAAAGAAATAATCCATTGGAAGCCACATGCCTGCCCACTGGCTTCCTTTAGCTCTACCAGTACCGTGGCGTAATGCTTCTTGAAAACCTCAGAATCGTTTACGCATTCTGTGCCATTTTGGTTTTCCAATATGTCGTTATTTGAACTTCGAAGCTCCATCAACAATGTCTCCTATAAGAGCAGCCAACCAGAAAAGTAGATGCAAGTTCACCCACAGCAATGTAAATTTAAGTATAGAGATAGACCAATGCAATTAATATTTAGAGAATAACACATTGATATTAATTTGCCTGCATCAAAAAGTATAAACCTTTCTATCTAGAGCACGCTTTAGTTCAGAAAGTGCATGTATATCAGCTTCCTTAGCTTGATGGTGTGTCACTTTACATGGTTGAACACAACCTGCTTGTGCACAGAAGTTATCGACGGTAGCAACCATAGCCTGGGCAAACAACATAATTAACAACTGTGCAAATGTTTTACAAAAAATAAAACCTTCTACAAATTATTCAAATGTTTCACCATTAGTAGTGAAACCTGGATTGCCAATCCAAGCAAAATGGATTCAAAATTAAACAACCACTACAACACCTTTATTGTGATTTCCTTCAGCCAGTTACTTTTAACTTGAGAAAAGTATTGGGCAGGTAAATTCATCCAGTTAACCATTGCAATGCAAAATAACAGGAAAATAAGTGAACGTTTGTCCTCTACTCAAAAGACATAGTGAGACAACTAGTATCAATCATTAGAAGTAAAAACTATGAAGCTGCTCAACCTTATTTTATGTCAGGATAAAAAGGACAGAAAAATATTTATATTTCAATGAAAAAATTAAGCGCATAATTTTGATCTACTGTTGACTTAAATATTTTTCACACTAATAAAATCATCTGTTAACAGATAATTAAATGTGGAACTTTTCAAGTAGCAATTATTATAGTTAAACTCCTTGAATAAGTGAAAATACATGAAAGATAATTGAATCACATTAAATCTAAATTATAATGTCAGTATATGAATGTATAAAATAAAAGGGTAAGCACCAGATTGAGGTGCAATACCAATACATTGATAGGCGTTAGCAATCTAACCTTTCCATGCATTAACTAAAGCACTTGAGGAAGTATGTACCTTCACAGGTGAGGAATGATTTTCGCACCCCCCAGAATTTGAATTTCCATTAATATGTGGTTCTATAGGCATAAAAGAGCCTTTTCTGTCATCAATATGCCTCCTCAGAGCTTCTGGCATATTATCTAATGGATTGAAAGGCATACAATCAATGTCCTGAACCAAAAATCCACTCATCAAAAACAAGAAAACGAGAACCAAGTTCATGCTTCAAAATATCAAGCTAATTTATTCAACTGGAAGAAAATTCTTTTAATTAAGCCTTTCCCTATATTATTTACAGCATGTGGTACACGAAGACCGTTTATATATTTTATAAATACCAAACCAATTTCCTTCATTTGGAATTGCCAAAATGTGACCTGTAGAACATAGGCCGTCTTGAAATCGACCTACTGCAAATGCAAGGCTGCCCTCAATACACACATAGTGGGTCCAACCTTTCCCCAGACACTCTGCATTGCAGGAGCTTTACAGCACAAGATAGCTTTTTTTTTAATTGTTTATTACAATATAACAACGTGTGGCACACATGTATGGTTGAACTTATTTTGAGGAAACAATCACTTTTTTGGATCAACGAAAGAAAGCTTTCTGAAAAGGAAAAGTAAAGCAGATTTTCACAATTAAACTGAAACAAATGTGCCACGTACTGATTGAAATTACCTATTGAAAAAATGGCAATAACATTTAAAAAACAGCATGATAATAAGAAATCACATTACCATTACAAACTCAACACCTAACTCAGGACGGTCAAACTGAATCCTGCACTTGTCATAATCAACAGTAAGCACACTACCATCATGAATCTCTCTTGTTTTCGGATGAACAGCAATTACTCTCTGTCCAACACATAATGGTCTAGCTAAATCAGTTGGAAGTCCATCCCTAATACCAGTCCGCAGTTCAGCATAATGCTTTCTCACTGATTCCCGATACTCTGCAAGTTTTTGCCTTTCATCATGAAGAAAATGTTCAGAAAGCCGCCGGGGTTTGCCAAGGGAACTGCAAAAAACAAGTATGCTATGACAATTTCAAATAAATCCTTTAATGTTCACAAGGTTTAGCAGATAATCATAATAACCTTAACTGAATTCCATACCCTCTTACAACACTCCACTCAACGCGAGTTAACCTTGGGATATTCCCTAGTCCAACATGATTTAAGTATTCCATCAATTCCCTTTTAGCAAACCATGGATAATCAATTGCACTATAAAACCATTCAAAAATAGACCATCTGCGAACCATATTAGATGACAAGCAACTAGAAAGTTTTTCCTGCAAATTATAAAAAAAAAAAAGATATTATTTAAACAAAAAATATTGAAGTCCCTCAAAGAATCAAAGCGCACAATCAATTTAAATTAAGAAAAATTTTGTACCTTTAGAGCAGAGTGCTTGTTAGGTTGATTTTTCAATATGGAATCAGAAGACTTTTCCTTAGCAAAGAAATTTCTCTGTAAATTCATCTTCCGTCTACTTCGTTTAGTTGGTAAACTAACTTCGTTCAAAAGTGGAACTTCTGCCACTGATGCTGTCAAATCTTTCTGATCACTACACAAGGAACTCTCTGATGATTTAACTGTCTTCAATTGCTTTGGTAGGATAAAAACCTGATCACCATGTTTTCCTTTGGCCAGTGGTTTTTTCTCATCATCTAAAGCCTACAGGCACACATAACCTTGATGAGTAGAATATAATATGTTCCAAGCATCTTCGAAGATCAGAGGAGATAAAATAACTTCAACAACAATTGGACACATTATTATAAAGAAAATATAAAAACTGGATTTTCTAGCTTCACATGTGTGATTTCGTGTTTTCTTCTTATACTTATTTGTATCTATATCAATATAAACAAGGTGAACATTTCTAGTGATACCATGCTTAGTGTGGCTATCCATCCATGAATTACATGAACGGGAAATGAACACCAACTTAATGCGGATTAATAGACTGCAAACTGTAGGCACATATCAACAGGCAAAACGGAGAAAATTCGGGATGAAGATAGCCAAAAATTAAAACCTCAATCCAAATGCACCCAAACACTGCATGTGAGTGACTGACTACTGACTGTATAACATATATCCGGGGTGAATGTGGTCCTAGAAATATTGGTATTTTGCCTATGCTTCCACTGCATAAAAAACCTTAAAATTCCTAGCCAGGTCAGACCTCAACCATACCAAATTGGATCACACTTCCAGCCACACCCAAAATTAAATACAATGTCACTTTGCAGAATAAGAAAGACAAAAGTTGAGTTGAATTTTTTATGAAGTGATAACTTAAATGGTGAACCAAGAATTCCAGATCATCTGCCATCGACCTAGTAACTAAAGTGATCTCCTATTGACTCCCAAAATAAAGCACTATTCGCATAAGAAACTTTCCTCATGTCTTGCTTTGGAGGGTGGGGATGAGGTATTTATACCGTGAAAACATAGGCTGGATATACGGATTGAAACTCTCATAAAAAGAAAGAATAACATGTTATGAAACAACCCATTAATAAGGTCTATATTAGAAAATGACGTGGGCAGAATTGAATAATTAATGTAACAGACTGACCTGCATGGCTACAAGTGATTGACACAAGGTAAAAATTGAGTGATTTATGTAAGACAATAAAAGGAATCATGGATAAAAGTTGACCTATATAGCTACAAGAAAGGATATAGGAAGAAGAAAAAGGTAGGAAAAGTTGAGAAGCCAGCTAGGGTCTCCCAAACACCCTGTATTACCTTTTGCTTAGGTAATTCTGTTATTCTGGTACTGCTATCTATCGGCTCCAGAATTAATAGAAGAAAAATAGAGCAAAATTACCCCAGTTCAAGTGTTTTGATCCAGTCTCTAACGCAACCATATTTTGATGTGAAGCTAAAACAGACCAGAACTACACCAGACTATAGTTTTAAACATTTGCAAACCTTAAACAGATAGAATACACAATTCCTGAAACTACTTTTTAAAATTGACAAGGTTATCCATATTATATTAATATTCAAGCTACTCCTCTATCACTTGAAAGGAAAACAAAAATTTTAATAAAAACAAAACTTGCTTCAAAACTGCAGAGATTTACATATATAGTCCAGAAAAAATAAAAAAGACTTGCATACCTCATCTTTCAAGGCACCACTTGGAAAAGAATCAAGCTTTGCATTTGAAACCTACAGACAAACAAACCTTCCCTCACTAATTGAGTTGTTACAAATGTTAATAAATTGACAATTAAGACTCAGACAAACAGACCAGAGTTTATTGGATTGGAAAAAAAATTGAGAATGTACAGAGAAATAATTATGATGGCCAGAATACATCATACCACATGGCAAATAACACTATCAAAAACATCATCTATCACTCATGTACCATACACATGATTGGCCATGTAGGAGCCATAATCAGCCAAAATATCATCACAGCAAGACTATCAGACACCATACATATGTTTATAGCAATCTTCAACCTTAGTTAGCTTTAGCTTAAGGGGAAGAGTTGAAATATCTCAAATGTCAATATTATATTAAAATCATCATAGGATTATTTATTAGTTTCCACATATTTTAGAATGTACAGCATTATTTTGCACATGATATAGGTTTGATTGTGGAATCAAGAGAAGCAATTAACTCTAAAATTGAGCTTTGGAGACAGACTTTGAAATCGAAGGGTTTTTTCTTTTGTAAGAGTGACAGAGTATACGTATTGCAATTTTAATAAGAAACAAGAAGAAACTGACTCGGATGTAAAAATAGGAGACAATGTTGCTAGTAACAGGCCTCACATTAGGAGTTTATGTAAGAAGAGGTAGGAAGGGATTGGCCCCCAAAAAGCCCAAAGTCCGGTGATTAGTAAAGTCAGTAGTATACAGTAAGAAGGAGGAGGACAAATAAGGGTTTGAGACAAAGGTATTATCTGGTTGTAAGGGAGAGATTAGGCTCACGAATTCTTGTAAAACACATTCTTCAATATTTTCACTGCAGTAGGGATATTTTGTTCCCAAGTGAATAAAATAAAGATCTGTTATTTCTTCTATGCTTTCTTTTATTTTCAATCCTTTCCATACAATGTCATACCACAAGTTTTTTAAAAGTTTGATATCTAAGATCAAAATTTCAAACTGAAGGGAAAATTATCTAGGATGTCACATAAGAAAAAACTAGAGGGTTAAAATGGAGAATACAGGAAACAAGGACTATTTGTGATTGCAAAGTACCTACCAAGCTCAAAGGAAAGTTTATTGTAGTGATATAAATCCAGTTATACTCTGATAATGAATGTTGAACTTTAAAGGAACAAGATAAAAAGGTAGGAGCAGCATAAATGAGAATGTTAAGGTGGATGTACCATAGATGAAAGAACAAGATACAAAAAGATGTATATAATGATATATTGGTCTAACACCAATTGAGGAAAAGATAATAAAAGAAAAAAACCCCAAGGTGGTCTGCACATGTAATGTAAGCCACTACCAGCACCAGCGAGGAGAATAAAAATAATGTGTCATTTCTAGTTTTATGAAAAGGAAGAGAGAAAGATCGAGTAGGTCATTGGAGGAAGCTGCTAAGAGGAATTTTGTTGAGATAAATATCTCAGGATTTGGTATTTAATCAAGTTCAACGGTATAGTGTGATCCTTATAATCAACCTCCCTTAGTAGGATAAGGTTTTCAATGTCGTTGTTATTTTTCATGTTTTCTAATACTTTGTGATCTGTTTTCTATTTTAATGGCATACTTGGTATAAATAAGGATGAGTATTTAAGGATTTATTAACACATCATGTTTTATTGAGGATACGATTGCATTTATTTCCAAAACTTCTAAAAATAATTTTATACAATCACTTTCAGGAATATTTTTGGCAAAAAGCTAGAGCACTAGAATTTTTTGCTAGAATTGTCTAGCATGCTTGTTGACACCTAGCAAGGTGAACGATGTCCCAAGATCCCTAGCAGGATGATAAAACAATACTATTTGTTTCAGGCTACAAGTTGATATTATTCAAAAAGCCGTCAAGTTTCTGTAACAACATTTTTTTTTTATTAATCCTTGTTCCAAGAGAAAATATTTTCTGAAATAGAAAGCTGTTTTGCAAAGGGAAAAAAAAAATAAGCAATACCAAAACAGACTCTGTATAAAATCTGTTCAATAAAGCATACAAAAAATGTATTTACCTTCGAAACCATAGACTTCCTCTTTCTTTTCCATGTTGCATCAGCAAAAGGAAGTTGTTCTTTAGATTCAGAGAGCACATTAGTATCCTTTGTCGATTCCTTTCCAAGCTTGGACTTTTTGGATGTTGAAACCTCAATTTCAGGCACTATACTGCGTTTATGTTTATGTCTCTTATGGCTTGTTGATGTTGCTTCAGGTAAAGCAGACTTACTATCTTTATCAGCAGATATTCTGTCTCCCTTCAATTGGATGGATGATTCTAAATGGGCAAGGGGGAAACATTGAAAAATAAATGAAAAAGACTTCAGATTTGTCTGATAAAGAAATGATTTTTTTGTTAAATCTCACTGTTGACTGCAACAGCAAACATGATCATGGGCAGAAACAAAAAGTATATTCCAGTCTGAGCACTTGAGTTGAATAAGTGAAAAATGCAACTCAAATAATACTTTTTTTGCATTTCTTTTGCACTGTCGTTTAAGGTTCTTTTGGAAAAACCAATAAATGTATAAATTTTCTTATCTTAGTACAATATTTACAAGATTTTTTATTTTACCACTTTCATTTCTATATCACAATAAAAACATATATACAATCTAATACAAGATTAGGTGAAAAGTAAAGGTGAAAATGACAAAAGAGTTATTAATGTCATCTTCAACTTCGAAAAAAATATAAACAAAAGTCTTTTAAAAATTCAACAGTCAAAGAGAAACAAAGGAAGTATGAAATAAGGAGTTACACTTGAAATTACAGTTAATAACATTCAAGGAACATGGGCCAAAATAAGGCAAATCAATTTCAACTGGTACTGAATACAGAGAGATAGAAAAACTGTGATTGAATTTCTGAATATTACAATGATTACAAAAAAGGACGCTAAGCTTCTGTGCAGCAGAAGCATGTTTAAAGTGTCTAGCAGAAAACTATATATCCACATGAGGTGACAGCTGTGACAGTTATAAGTTATAACTGTTGTGATGCAAGTTATAACTGTTATAATGCCAATTATAACTGCCCAACAGATTTAAAAACACACACACACATACACACACACATATATATATATATAGTCCTAAAACTGTGCATTAGTGTTGAATGTCAAAACACTAATGTTTTGATTTTTTCTGGTTTAGATATTGCTCTGTGGCAGGTAAATGCAAAAGCCTCTTACAATTACATTTTATTGATGATAAATATATCACTTTATACTTACCAGAATCCATTGTAGATATTGGCATCATTACAGACAGATCTGCCAAAGTTTGCAACGCATTCAAGGCAGGGGTTTCATCTGTCAGATAAAGTAAGTAATTAAATGTTGCAAATTCAGAGATGAAGAGGAAAAGTCAATTTCACAGTAGTCGAACGTCACCTTGACGCAAAGCTAAGGGGGGAAAGGAACTAAAAGTCGCACAAACAATTTGCATACATGTCTAGTGACAGAATTACCTCCAAAGAAGAGTTTCTTGTTTCGTTTCCCCCCACCTTTTGGAGAGATTTTTTCAAGCTTTTCATTAGTAACCTCAATATCAACCATTTCCTTTAGTGAACTAAAACTAAGCCCTTCTTCAGTGCCACTACATGCTTCCGCACCATCATCAAGCTGATGGTTTCCAACATTTTTCTCTCTCTCTCTCTTTTTGTATAATTTGCCCCCCTTCTGAAGAACTTCAACCGTGCCTGTGCCTTCCATATCCATCAATGAACTATTATCTCTTGCATATTCTCCATTGTCAGCTCCCCTGCTTTCTATACTACCATCTAATAACTCTTCATCCACTGAAAGATCATGTAACTTGGCACGAGCTGCCTCTGACACTTGCTGATAGTAAAATAGAATGCATCAAACACAAGCATATCAGTCACAAAGACTACCATTCCATTCTATTTGAACATGCACAGTTTGAAGTAATAATCCAACAAATACAAGATAATGGAAGAAACGGGTAGTGAACAGTTAATACCTTTCTTTCCCAGCGCTGCACAGGTGAGGGTTTTTGCTCTACTCTTCTACATGGTGATTGAGAAACTTGGGGAGAGCCTCCTCTCTGTGCAGCCTCAGTTAAGGCCAAAGCTACAACATGTGCAACTTCATCATCATTGGCATCAGTAGTCGACTTCAGGCTTCTTCTATGAGGCGAAACATAATTTTCTGTATAATCTTTCTTATAAGAATAAGAAACTGGGACGCGAGGAGTCCTTTTACCAACAGCATGAGGCACGATACCTGATTAATTGAATAATCATTAATATTGCAATCCAGTGCAGAATATTTTGCATAAAATGATTACAAGGAATGTGGGCAAGATTAACAAGTCAGAATAATCACGAATGTTATCATATAAATATCTGGGTTTAAAGAAGTTAAAATATTATAATACTCTACCTGCACATTTTGTACCATCAGAAATGAGCTGGAAAAGGCGGGGCAGTTCAAGAAGGGTTTAAACCTTATCTAAAATTCAATTATTTAGATGAATGAAAGCAGCAAGGATTGAACACTTGGCCACTTGGTTGCAAAGGGCTTTGATAACATTTCATAGATCAACTCTCCTAAAAAATTAAGCTATTGGGTAAAAAAACTATTTAATGAATTTAATAACATCTGACCTTCTACCAACATAAAAATAAAGTCCCAAAACCTAAATTAAATCTTTCACAAGAATCTTTATGGAGTTTTTGTATAATATGGAAGAACTTTGCCAGTTCCCATTTGTTACATAACTACTAGTCCACTGCTTTCCGGTTGCAAGGATTAAAACCACAGTAACTTCTGCACCTGGGTGACATAAACGCAATTTGTAGAAAGGCAAACCAAAAATGGTTCTCTGGATGAGGAAAGAACAGAGGGAGTGGCACCACAATGGGTATTTTACCATCTAGGCGTCTCTTCTTCAATAAAGAGAGGCAACCATCACTGGAAGCAATTGAATGAGACTGATCCTTAGACACACCAAGCTGAACTTTTTCCCGCTTTCGTTTTATAAATTTCCGAGATCCTAGTGCATCATTGCTCTCCCTTTCACTGTCACTCTCTTCCTGTCAAATTAAAGTCCAGAAAATGACAACTCATAAATGTATAGTCAAAACAATATAACATACCATGAGGGTGCAAAGCAAAAGGGTGAAACTAGACATAGAAAAACACAGCTTTCACAAATATTAATATATTTCAATAATTATAAAGACAAATACAAATCCAAAAGGACGCATGAATCACATCAACTGTAATATCATGATGGAAAAAGAAATTGAAAGATTACAATACAACAAGGGATACCATGGCAAATAATGAGAACGGAGTTTTGATTTACTTTTCAATAGAATAGTTTCCACCTTCTTTCTAGAAAAATAAAATAAAAATCTACTACAAAAAACAACTTTGACCTTACCAGCACATTGTAGTGATCAGTCATCATTGCTATGAGGCCAACAACAGAAGCCGTGCCCTCTGGCAGAGAGAGGTATGCCTGTAGATTACAACTTGTAGTTTCAATGACACTTAAACAAGATCTACACAACATTAATGAATAAGCCAATTCGGAATAGGTAGAAGCAAGGACCTAAACATGTCAACTAGCCTTATGGAGGAATATGTTATGGGGGCATAACCATTACAATTTGGTGAAAGACAGCCATAGCTTGATATCAAATAACGTCCCAGTTAAAAATGGCAAAGAAGAAAATAAGGGTAGAGTAAGTCGAGGCAAAAGTTTTAGGTTCCATATGTAGAAATTGATCACATTGTCATCTAAATTTTTACTCAGTTACAGTAAAAATGCATGCACACACAAAAAAAAAATATTCTTAAACGAAAGGTAGAATGTACATAAGAAAAATGAAATATGACTTTAGATTAGGCCTCAGTAATATTGATTTACCCGATTCATATTGTAAAGAGCTTCTACCATTTCACTGGTTCTATTTCGTACAACACCAGCCACCTGGAAATCAAAATAAATAAGAACAGAGAACCGTAACAAATATTCTACCAACAATTGACATTATAATGACAGGGGAAAAGGAACAAGCCCAATTGTCCTCGAATATCCTAATGAACAAGCAGGATGGACAGAGAAAAAAAGACGGCAACAAAAGAGCACCTTCTTCCAGTCTTTCCCATACATTCTATATGCTTCATAAAATCGCTCTAGCTCCTCCTTGCTCCACTGAGATCCCAATTTATCAGTCAACTTTTTCTTCTGTGCAAAGGGCACACATTAACAAGGATTCAAAATTTTGAGGCTAAAACAATAGATGAAATCTTGTTTTATGTTTACATACTTTGGAAGACAAGAACAACTATGTATGATAGAGGGAAACTCAAAATTTGGTAATATAAATATCCGATTTCAAAAACTTATATGATATGTTTTGCCTATGTATTTTTTGTATAGCCCTGTTTTCTATGTGTTTGTTTTGTGAATACCCACACTATCCTTAAAACATGTGATTCAAAAAATAAAAGATACAAATTCAAGTCATATTCTCTCTAATTCCCTCCTTCAAAGCATAATCTGAATCTTGTAGTATTTTTCTTAAAAATTATCACACAAAACAGCAAATTAACATAAATAAATTTGTATTTCGTATGATATATAGCCATCTCATATCATAATTTTCAAAAAATAATTATATCTGTGTATCAAGTCTTACCATATATTTCTATTGGTGCCTGTGCAACATAGTTTACAACTTTTCAAGTGAAATGTACAAATCTAACACCAATATTCTGAAATCCAGGAACTGCCACTATAGCCTCTTTGTAAAACTATTCTGAAAACATAATGCCAAGCAGGATGCAGTATTGTAGTTATGTATTTTCCTACTGCTTCTAGTTTCAGAATAAAAAACCATCTGATCATGACATACCCGTTGCTTGTTTTTATTTGAATTAACACCATCTTTCTCGGGAGAAACATCATTTGAATGTGAAATCCGCTTATTAACACTTCTAGATTTCCTTGTTGGTGCCATTGAGCCGTTATGTCGTTGAACCCAAACACAAAGCTACAATCAACAATGTTAGTCCAGTTCAAACTCCACTGATGAACTAATCAATAATGCAATAGAAACAACATAATTTCTCTTACGGAATATTTAATCAATATGGAAGCATAGATCAGTGTAATATTTTTTGGCGTCCATTATTCCCCTCCCCCCAAGTTATAGAGTGAAATAATGAACATAAACTTCCCTGCCTTTCTCGTGAATTACAACAATTAGAGCCCAAAAGTTCAATTGCTTCACACCAGGCTTTCAGACTTTTCAGGAATAAAAAAAGTCAAAAACGCAGACACTTAGATCATATTGCTACTCTTCTTACTTAAGGCAGCAAAGTCCAAACCAAATAAGAAAATTACAGCTATTTACCCCTCCCACCCCCAAGAGAGCCGAGCATCAGTTAAATCTTAACCAACAGCAAACTAACGGGACAAGCGGCAAATTCACAATGCACCTGAAACATTGCAAAACTCTCAGGGCAGACAGCAAATTGAAATCGTTGCAAGCTAAACACAACTACTTAGCAACAAAGATCCGCATTTTCCAAGCTGAATTCACGATCACATTGAATTTAGCAATTAACCACGAGCTTCACAACATTCAACTCGTCACGATAAAACACAAAACCTTCACCGTAGAAACCTCAAATATCTTTTAAATAAACGAAATGGAACGCCGATTCAAAATTTTCGAAAGAAACAAATTCAACAATCAGACAACCGGCTCCAACCAGCTTGTTTCTTCGGAAAAAGAAAACAAAGCAACGGTGAAAACAAAAACGAGTTATGAAAAACGGCCAAGAGCGAACATAAACGGACAAATTCCTTCCAATTAACAAAAAGATTAGGCAAATTTCATTTTCCTTCTCGAATTCAAACCCTAGATTACAGATCGGAAAGCAGAAATGGTTCCGTGACACTCACCGCTCTCGTAGGGTTCCGAGTCCCGCTGAAGCACGAGAGAAGAGCAAAATGGCAGTGGCAGGGTTTACGCAGAGAGAGATAAAGAGTAACGCATTGCCGCGAAACTTGAATAAAACGAGGGCATTAACCAATGAGATTTTTCGCTCTCCGCATCACCTACCACCAGGCTCGAGGAAGGAGAATACGGATTCATGCTATCATATCATTCACCCTACACGTCACTGGTTACTTCCCATCGACGGCCCACGCTGTGAGTCTCACTGGGGACGCATGGTTTTCGTCGTACCTGATTATATTTGAAATTTTGGAAGAGAATATTGCACATGTTTCCCGTCATTTTCCCTGAATTTGAATTGAGTTTTAATTTATTGTTGGTGTAAAAAAATATATTTCATTTTACCGTTCCTTGTTATTTATTATAACAATAATTTATCCTATTTTATTTTATTATTCGTTATCATGTTCATTAAAGAATATAAAAAAAATTAAGGGATGAGTAAATATACTAATGCCCACAGATTGAGTTTGCTTTTAATGTTAATAACAGCAACTTATTTGCAAATATATAATGTAACATTTTAAAAAAATTAAAATTATTAAAATAACATAAGAATGTGATATTTTTTTAAACAACTAAAAGATATTGTGTGAATAGAAAAAGTTGGATAAATTTGAAAACTTTACGAGTATTAATATAATTTATAATTAAGAAATCGATAATAAAATTTTAAGTGGTAATTTTTAGTTCTAAAAGAATTTTATATATTTTTTATGACTTTTCCAATTAATTTTTTTCCGGTATTTTTTTTAAAACGCAAAATTTAGGTATTTCAAAAAAATGTAGAAAATAAAATAAATTTTTTAAAAGCCAGAATAAAAATCATAATTTGAAAGAAAATAATATTGGAACTATAGACACCATTAGCTAAAAGAAATGTTAATTCCTTTCAAAAACACTAGTTAAAAAAATCTCATATGTATACAAACAATTATTTATCCGAATTTAAATATAAAACAAAACTAGCTTAAGTGTCTCAGTTAAGAAAAGTTAGTTAATATTAATTTATTCTATTGATCTTACTTAAAAATGTTTTTACTAACATTATATATATCCTCCCTGTTTTACCCTTCAGTATATATTAATATTTCAATATTTTATCACACATTCAGTTTTTATCTCATTTTCACAAACTATTTTATTTATCTTCAGTGATAAAGTTATCTCCAAAATTAATACAATACATTAACAAATATTTAATTCTAGTATAGATAAAACTCAAAATGCGAACTTATAAACACACTGACATGTTTACTGCTGAAGAATGAACATACCATCTAGAATAGAATTTCAACTAATGAAATGTTATTTTAGGAAAAGTGGTGAAATATTTAAACTATGTTTTAAAAATCATTTTAATGAAGCCTTGGTTGGTTTTAGATTAACAAATACATATGATTTTATTTTATGAGTTTTATCTTTCACAAAATTATTTTCCTATAAATGAAAAATAAACTCATTTTCTGATCTATTTTAATAGCATTGTCTATATATAAGTTTATATATAGATATTAAATAGTATTTAATTCGAGTATGGAAAAAGAATAAATGTGGATACGCTTTATAATTATTCTTATTATTATTATCTTTAATAATTTGTTTACTTTATTTAAAGATCTTCTTTTGATGTATAATTTTGTATAATTTTTTATTGTGTTTAAAATTTATTTAATATTCATAAGTGCACTCTTACTTATCTTTTTGGTAGCGTCTATTTTATCACAAAGTAAATTCAATCACACATTTTATACATTATTCCTTTGTGTGTTTCATTCATATAATTGTTACATTTAAGGAAACATAAAGCTAAAAGCTTGTTTTATTTAATTAAATTGTTTTTATGTTACAGATTGATTGCTTTTGGTTTTTTTCATATTTAGTTTTCTCAAATTTATAACGTATTTTTCTTTTCAATATTTATAAAAGTAATATATATTTTAGTTGTCAGAAAATTTGAATTATATGTAATTATTATTTTTTATATAATTGGTTGATATTTATACAAATTTTGTTTGACACTTTATTCTAATATAATTTTTTCCTAAACTTTAACATTACATAAAAAGCATGTATTATTTTTATATTATATTTTTAATAAAATTATATTTTCATAGTAATCTTTTTTATGAAAAATATTTAATTAATATGTAAGACAATATAGGTATAAAAACATGAGTGAGAACGAGACATAACTTTCATAATAAAACTATAATGAATTCCTCACCGATTCAACCTATCTTGAAATTTCTACTTAAATTTAGAAAAATAATTTTTTTAAAGAATTTAAAATTATGATAAAACATTTTTTTAAATAACAGTTTTAAGTTTCATTTAAAAATTGTTCATAATACTTTTAGCTTTTCTTTTAACAATAGTGTCAATTCTTATCAATATTTCTCAAAATTGACAAAAGAAAATATTATCAAAATGAGTAAATCATGTTAATATATGACAATTTTATTATGAAAAAATTTTGTCAATTGGATAATTTCTGTTTACACAGAAATTGTATAAACAAAAGAAAAAATGTGGAAGGAAGTGACAATTTCTGTGTCAATATTCAAATTGTGTTCAATTGACACGATTTTAATAAGTGAAATTGTATGTATATAGTACGATTTTTTTTTCATGTCGAAAATAATTATTTATATGTAAAACTCTCATTTTTAAATTAAGATTTTGGTTACATTAAACATATATTTAAATAATACAATAAAAATGATAATATCATTTACTAATATATTGATTATGATTACTATTAAACACATTAAAGGTATATTTAAATTTAAATATTATATTAAAAATGAAAATAACATTAAACTTACTAACATATATTGATTATGATTACCATCAAACACAATTAAATGTATATTTAAATAATACAGTAATACCATTTAATATAATGTAATAATAATACCATTTAATGTAATATTTAATGTAATGTAATAATATTGATTTTGATTACCATTAAACACATTAAATATATATTTAAATAATACAATAAAACTTTCATTCAACCTCAACATGTTTTATTTTAAAATCATAATCTAACTTTTATTTTATTTCTTTAATTGAAAGCTAAATTCAAAATGAAAGTTTTAGTTATAAATAATTATTTAAACTTTGTTTTTAAAAAAAAAAAATAGTATATCATATAGATACAATTTAACTTAAGGTATTAATTAAAATTGTGTCAACTAGACACAATCTCAAACTTACTCTCTTATATGATTTTATTTTTCTTCCATTAAATCGTGATCCCATATTAATATTTACTATTTCAATGATAATAATTTTTTTTACCCATTTTGAAAAATATTAATATGAATTGTACTATTATCTAAAAAATCATGAATTAAATAAGTATAAGAAATAAGATTCACAAAGGTAACGTTAATCTTTTACTTATATATTTCATTGATACATTTTTTAATAATTTTTTTCAGCCAAAGAACAAAACATAAGTAAATTTTTTTTTTTCGATTTTTGTTAAAAATATGTAATTTATTTTGCTAAAATGAATAAGTCACATCACATAATCATGACTTTAAGTGAATAAGTCTTTGTCTTTGCCTAACGCGACTTTAGTATGAAATAGAACTGAAGTTGCGTCACGATTTCATGTACAAAGAATAATTTTGTACTCTCTAACGTGCTTTTTCCATTTTTTCTCTTTGATTTTCCCAGCCCCAATAAAAAAACCATATCATACTAAAATTTGACCTGTCATATCTTTAAGGGTTCGTCTTTTTCTTCATTTCCAAATGCAGTTTGCCTAAGTCCAAAATAACTCCAAAGTTCATAAAGGAAAAGCAAAAGGCGAAATCTACATTATAAACTATAATTCAAATTAAGCAAGCCCCCTAAGGTCATTATTATTTATTACAACTAAAGAGAAGACCCTTCAAATAGAGATACTGTTAGGAACCCCCATGCCAGTTAGTCCACCTTTACTTGTTGGATAAAGCAAGGTGTATGGCATCTTAACTGGACCATACCGGTTTCTCAATTTCTCATCACTGTTCATTCTCAAGATCCTTTCCTCAATACTCGCAAGTTTTTTCCCAAACTTCTCAAAGGCTTGCAGTGCCTCTGCATCACATGTCCAATCCGGAGTGTCTCTCTGCCCAAGGTAAACCTCATCACTAGAATGTTTCGACAAGATTTCCACAAGTGAAATGCCAAGAACAGCCTGAAACTGTGAACTAATTGTTTTCAGATAAGCCTTCGCAGGATCTGCCACCAGTTCATCATATTCCGGAGTTCCTTTTTCAGGCATGAATCGCCGGCTTATAGCTGGACGACTTGGTGGGAAACCTCCAAATGGATATTGTCCAAAGTTGATTGCAGCATGCAGTGCTGAGGCAATCCATATAAGGATAGTGCAGGTCTGAATCAGATCTTCACAAGTCTGCATCTTTGGCCACCAAGGTTCATTCTTCTTGTCTCCGTGACCCACCTCCCTTATTTCCTTCCACCAAGATTGAAGTTCGGTATCTTTCTTCACTGTGTCATCCTCCTTGTAGTAAAAGGAGCAGTAGTCCTCAACCCATGTCTTAATAGCAAACCAAATCTCCAACCCATCAACAGCAAAAGGGTAATCCTCAATCAGTAATCGAAGACCATATGGGGAAGTTGGGTCCTTCACAGCCACTCCTCTGAAAGAAGCAATTTTTATTTTTTCAAATGTATTAATTTGATACCATCCAAGGTATTTCATTTCTACTGACTTAAACTGGGGAACTTAAAATGTTACCTGATCTATTGAACTCAACCATGTTCAGGAAATGAAAATAATTGATAATTTGCAAGGGTCTTTTGGTTGAATAGTTTACTTACCTCTTGACAAGATCTTCAGGCAGTGCCTGCTCAGGGAAAACCCAGTCCTTGTAAAGCACAGATGAAAACTCCATAGAGTACCTTGAAGGACAAACAGTTGACTCTAGAGCACCACCAGCATTGATGAGAATCTGTCGTCCGAGTGCATTTATATTCATGGTGTCCCGAAAGTGAGGATGCAATAGTTTATGAATAGGGTGAAGCGCACTAAGGTGCCTATTTGTAGCTAGAATGAATGGCTCAATGACTGCATGAGTATGCAACCTGAGACACAGGTATGATATCTAGAGTCAATTTCAATTGTAGGCAAACTAAGATTGTATTTAGTTTTTCTGATAGAGTTATACCAGTGGCTGATGAGTTGATGGTAGCCTGAGTCCACTACCACTACATAAGCTTTGGCCAGTTGCCAGAACGATTTTTCAACGCCTTGTTCCACAGGAGTGTAAACTTTACTAATTGCACCATATTGATCTCCATCAGGATGAGGCAAACTCAACTCAATGGCTAGGGGCTTTAGAGTCCCATTTTTTTGCAAGAACAGAATTGTCCTGCTGGCATATGTCTTTGTAGAAGTAGTGTTAATCCTTCTAATGTATGGTATCACTGCGTCATGGAGATCTAAAATGAACAATCTCCTTTCTCTAATTGCCTATTCAGCCAAATGCAAATAATTAGTATGCATCTCAACATTGGCAAAGAGTAAAATCTTGACAGTGACAACTATAGTCTAATTAATGTGAAAACTGAAAAACACAACATCCTATCAATCTTGAAAATTACCTCGTCTATAGTGAGCCCTTCCAGGTTACTTTCGATATGTTCTTTGGTTATTGTACTGGTTTGATTACCATAGAGTTTAGGATCTAGCTTGCTTGCAGGAGGGAACTCCTGCAGTTGTTTAGGATGACGGTGAGGAGAAACAAATCATAGACAACAATTCTTCATTGGATATTGATTCTAAAATATACTACGAATGGTAGATTTGACAATCATGACAGAGATCCTATTCTGTACTTTAATCCAGCCATTAACAATCAATTAAAAACACTTGGGCTTACTTGGAGACCACGAATCATGACAGGATTTATACCAGCCAGCGTTTCCCTAGCAAATTCTTCATCTGTTTGCCATGCATATTTATCCACTGTTCCAAAAATCCAAATCATTAAGAACATCACTTTTAAATAGTATTGTTTTAAAAAAATGCATGATTTGGTTTGTTTTTGCTTGCAAAGAACATGCTATATTACCCATCCGTTTATACTACACCTGCAATCACTTGAGGCACGGGAAATTTGAGGAACCTTTGCCCATCACATCGGAAAATTTCCTTAAGCATCTCTGCCGGGATGTTGTCCCTAACCTCAGTAAGTATACCCTCGGGCACCTCAATCCCACCTTCATAGAGTTTGAATACATCTTCAAAACTGTCAAACTCATTAGGGGTGCTGTCAAATAGAGATTCCAACTCCGGTTTGAGAACTTGAACAATGGATTTCAGTGCATAGGCAAGAAAATCTGCCATTTTCAAGTGACCAAATCTCTCATCCCTAGGAACATAGATGTCTAAGCTCGAGGCAATATTTAGCCTACTCTCACATTTAGGATCTGCCAAGAAAACAACAAAATAAATTGACATCTCTACAATATTTCAAAGTTACAACAAATGAGTCCCTCAAGATATGACAGTGTTAAACGTAACTATTATGATTCACCAGACATGAAAGGGGCCTAACTTATATGATTCGAGTATAACTACTAAGTTACTAACATCATCACACAAGCTAAATCATAAAGAGCAGTTTACAATATACCTTGGCAATGGAAACACAAGCTATATAAGCAATTTCCGTCCTCTACCAAATTCTTGAATTCTAGTGATTATACAATGCCTCATTTAAGTTCCACAAAGATCTCAGCTACATCTTCATGTTATTTTCTAAAATATTCAATAACAGACTTCAATGAATAACAAAACAACAAAAAATAAAGCCTTACCTGATTTTGTTGGTGGTCTACCAGTTCTTCCCCTGCGAGGGTAGGGGTATTCCTTAGACCCTCCTAGAATAGGACGAGCATGTTGTGGACCCTTATCTGGATTTCCCAAATCATTATAAAGATCATAATCATAAACTCTGTCCCATTCTTGGAGCTGGCCCTTCCCATTACCTCTTAAATTCTCCAGCTCTTCCTCTCTATACTTAAGTAGTGGCATTGGTGTTTCACTCGGAAGATATGTCTGCAATTAGTACAAAATATGTAACTTGCAACAAGAAGTCCCAGAATGAAGTACACTTATTACTAATAAAAATGTGACATTCTATTTAGCGAGTACATGCATGATAGTGTGTTTGTAAGTGTACCTTGTTGGAGAAGAAAATGCGATCCTTTTCATATTTATCAGTAGGGTATACCCAAGAGTTGCAGATAAAGCGAATGACACCTCGGCCAGGAACATCTTCAAGTGTCAGGCTTTTGAGGTAGAACTCACTGTGATGATTGTTCCTTATAATAAAGGCTCCTGGTGTTCCTATCTCCTCATCCCACTCAAACGTAACCTTGAAGGCTGTTTCTCCCGCAGTCAAAGGTGCAATTGTTGTAATCCAGTCTTCTAGATGAGCAGGCTTCCCAAGTTTCCCCTTCAAGCCATTGCTATTCCCTACAAAATTCACAAATAATATTTCATCTTTGATATAAATTTGTAATGAACGATAGGAGTTAAATATGATTTTAGACTATAGGACAATTAATCCTTAAGAATATTATGATGGACTAAAAAGAATATTATCTTATTTGTAAAGACTATATTAGCAATGATAGAAAAATTTTACTTTTTATGGTGTAGAATATGTAAACTGATTAAACAATATAAGATTATATTATCAGGTTGCTTGATCTAAAAAAGACAAATAATGTGTTTAAATAATTCACTGGTAGTAGTCGGTGGGAACCAGGACGTCATTTTCCATGGCCCGGGTCTGACAAATGACCTTAGAACTTAGAAGATGAATAGAAGATGAAAAGAAAAGTTAACCTACGAATTAAATTATACGTGACAAAAGAGTGTAGACTCGGAAAACCAGTAGAATATGATAGAACAAATTAACGTAAAGTTTATATAGAAAAGATAGAAAACAGATAACAGAGAATAGAAACACTGCAGCAGTAGTCTTGTTTTTTGTGTTTTTTGTTCGACTCAGTGGCACTATTCTGAATGTACTTTTTCTTCGGTCTACGTCACAATTCACAAATCCACTGTTTTGTTTCTTTTCTCATTGACGTTGTTTTGCTAGCGGATAAATAAAGGAGAAATTATGCAAAACCCCATGAGATCATAGACACATATTGACATAATATTTTTTCCCATACACCGACAAACAAATAAATTTGGATTCACTTGTTTCCAACTTATCGTTGACAGCTATATACAAAGTTTCTAAACAAGTATTTCAGAAAATAACTTCATTCAAACTTAAAGATGATTTTTTTTATTTTATTTTAGCCTCTAAGATAACAATTATAAGCAAGCAATTATTTTTTGGGTTCACACGAGCTGAAATTTGTGTGGTATATATTTATAATAATATTATTAAGCATAAGATAAACTGTTATATGTAGCCATTGGCTGAAAAAAAACTATGCAAGTTGACCGGTACTGAGAGTCATTCTTTATCATAGTTTGTGATAAGAAATTATATTATTATATTCTCAGGAATTAAATTATAAAAAATAGCATATTTAAATTATTATTTTAATATAAACATGCTTGTTTGGTATCTAATAATTTCAGAGAAAATAAAAATAAAAGAAAAAGTATAAAAAAACAAGTAATAATATGTCGTGCATAGCCGATATGGATCTGATCTAAAGCGAGCTTTTTTTTTTCTTATTGGTAAATAATAGTTTAGTTGATTTAAAAAACATATGTAAAAAAATAAAAATAACTTTTTCTTTTGAATTAAGTAAACAAACCTAATATTTTTTATGCAGAGATTTCATGTCACTGAAGTCGAAAAAGAAAAGTAAAAAAACATATCTTTTCAATTTCTAAAATAAAAATCCAGAATATTTTAAGTTTTTCTTCCTTCCTCTTCCTCTGATCTTTCACTCGTATTTTCTTGCATGCGTCACACCACCACGCCAAGTCATCTTCCAAATCTAGAATATTTTTTATTATCTAAATTTTTTTTATCAAATATTTGAAAAACATAAACACACGATCAAACCTAAGTTTCACTCACAAATTCTTAGTTTTAAACAAAAATCTGTTTAAAAAACCGTACTATGTCAGAAACTTTGTAATCGCTTGAAAGTAGAGCTGGTAAGAGAAGTGTGTGGTGGTTCATCGAAGCTTGTGATTGAATGATTTTGAAAAAAAAAAAAAAAAAACTACACAAGTTGTTTTGAATATAACTAGGAATAAGATTTGAAGTTAGAGAAGAGGGGAATGAAGAGATCCAAGTTCATGAGAGAGGAAGTGAACTGACCAGGGTCAACGTTGACGGCACTGACGAGCTGAAGAGAAACTCGTTTACCCACAAATTCGTGAAGACGATCGAGAAAGGAGGCACTGAAATCGTTGAAGTCCAACACATTCTTCTTCATCAGCACCACCGTTCCTTTCACCCGGTGCCGGAGCTTGTCTTCGCCGGTGAAGACGTTCACGATGTTCTGAAACATTGTCCGAAATCGAACTCCAAAACCAACACAAAGAAACAGAAACCTTGGAGGTAGATTTTTTGTGACTTAGCAATATATGTTGTTTGCCTTTTATAGACACCGTGAGAACAAAATTAAACTACAGTGTCCCTTGTCAGAGAACATGTTCTGTTGCACAAGTTTACTTTTTGACTCAACAATTCACTGTTTTATTTTCGTCAATTAATTTTATTTTCGTCAAATTTATTAAATAATTATAAAAGTAAATTTACTATGCATAATAATTTATTAGATGAATGTATAGTTTCCATGCATGCATAGAGACACTGATAAAATTAATTTAATCACTTGTTTGTGTTAAAGTTTAAGATATGATTATAGCATTAAGTAGCCTTGTTAGAAAAACAATATTTTGTTACAAAAATATATTGATATAATTACTTTAAAGCTTTAACCTGATATCAAGTCTTCAAAATATGATTTTATGTCTTTTCTACTATGTCTTTTCTTTTAGAAAATTTTATGTGTCCGTCTTCTATGGAGTCTCAGTCAGAATGAGGATTATATGCAAAACATTAATTGATGCGCAAGAAAATAATCGGTGTTTGGAATATTAAATACTCATACATTAATTTATAATATTTAATTAATATTAATTGTAATTATCTTTTTATTTATCGTTTTAATATTGAGAAGTGTTTGATACAATATATTGATATGTGCAAGTTACTGAAAAGTATTATACAATATCTTGATACTATCTTGACATGTACATGATTTCCACCAAATACATCATGTTGTGAAAATACACAATTTCTTATTGTAAAAAAAAGACAACAGAAAAGCTAATGAATGGGGAGTAAATAAATTATAATTAACGTATACTATATAGTTCTTCCGGAACTCATAAAAGTTATTACCACATAGAAAGGTTATGATAAGATAAAAAATGGTAGGGTTACATTATGTTTAACGAGGCCTCCTCTGAATTTTATTTATTTATTTATAATATATTCGATATTAAGCAGTATTTTTATTTAAAAGTAATAATGAGTTTATTAATATTCTCTTTATATTGATTTGATAATTTAAAAGTTAAAAACTATATGTTAACTTTCTTTAATAGAGTAAGTTTATATCCGTATAAATGACTGGTAAGTTTATAAAATGTTACTATTTGTATTTTTTTTCTCTTCTTTGTGTTTTTGGATATTATTTGTCAAATTCTAGCGCTTTTATATTTAAGTGTGCTGATTTCGATGTTATTATATAGACAAATAAGACAATTTATTTGATTTAATATAGTTTTAAAGCATGACTTTCAAGTTTACGAGTTTATGTTACTGATGAAACTATTTTTTATTATATATTTATGAATAATTTTGATAAGATGTGAATGGATTTGCATATATATATATATATATATATATATATATATATATATATATATATATATATGGGAATACGAGGAGATAATAAAGACAATTTTTCTATGAATCAAAAGTTTATATTATCTTTTGTTGGATATAAAATTTATTTTTCATTTTGAATAACGATTTTATATGTATTTATCTTTATATTGCCTCAAATATTAATTAAATATACTTTTTTTAAAAAAAAATTGAAATTATTATGAACTAAATCTTAAAATTGCATAAATTTTTTTCTTACGTGATATATCAAGAAAGAAAATTTGCATAAATCCAATAATTATATAAATGTCAGATAATTATAAAAAAAAAATATCCAATTACACTTAGTTGAGACTGTATTGTAGCTATAACTTCTATTAGTTTTTTTTTTTTTTTCAAATATTGAGAAAAAAAGTTCATTGAGATCCCAAAGGTGAAAGAGACAATGAAAAACTTTATAATAAAAGAATACTTCTTTATCAGATGAAATAAAACTAACAACAATAAAAATAGAAGATAAATTCTATAGATTACCTAATAAACTAAGAATGGTTTATTAAATGAGCACTTGAAATTAAAAATCAAACATTCTTACATGATAATAAATAAACAACAAACAAAAAATAAAAATAATATTAATTAAAGCATAATATAAATTATTAAATACATGTTTTACAAATGATTTAATTCGATAAAATTAATGTCTTTATTTTAAAAATTAATATATTATTTAAACAAAATTGTATAAAGAAAGAAAATTGTATAATTAAAATTATAATAAAGGAGAAAGTAATTTCAAAAGTTGAATGAATTTAGTAGAATAAATATGAAACGAATAAAACCATTGAAAGAGAATGGAAGAATGATACAATAATAGAAAAAGGTTTTCAGATAAAACAATGTCAATAACTAGAAACAATAATGAAAAGTAAGTTTTTGATTACATAATTAACTAGTTTAAAATAGGATGAATATAGGAGATGGAAATGTGTACCAAATAAACATATACCTACATATCTATATATCTAATTTAAAAATTAAATATTATTCATATTATTTATACTTATGTTTAGTTAAAAGGAATATTTTCTATTAAAGTCAACCTGGATTGATTTGTCTTATATATAATGATATTTAAATATGAAAATATGAGACGAAAGGCACTTAGTTTTATAACTTGTGCTGTAAGTTTTGAAGAATTAAATTTAGTTTTTGGTTCTTTGTGTATCTTTCTAAGGTTTGATGTTCCCACTTCGCGATATCCCAGGCTTGGCTCTCCTTTACAATATTCTCAAATGCTACTTTTTTACGGAACTCTTCAATCTTTGTTTTTACTCTTTAATCGTTAATCGTTGGTACCTCTATTCATGAATTCATGTTGGTACTTTACAATATTCTCATGTGATACTTTTTATTTAATTTTTTGTTGAAGTGATCTTCGCACTTTACAATGTTCCAAGCTCTTTAGCAATGTTCTTTTCATAATGGAATTAATGCTGGAATTAAATTCTCACTCTTTCTCAATATTGGAGCTTAAGATTTGTAAGTGGGGCTTAACAACGCGTTAACTTTATTTCTTCTCATATTTTCTTCTCTGCTTCACCACAAAAATGGTAACTGGCAGAAGCATTAGCACCCAAAAGAATTTGAAAGAAATTTCGATCAATGGATTCTTTTTGCCTTTTTTGAGTAAGTTTATTTAATAGGTCCGTTTAGCATTAATTATGAAATACTTAAAATAATTCTTCCTACATTTCTAGTGGTTGAAATATGGATCAACTTGATGGTCATCTTACGAGTTGGTCAACCCAACGTTGATTCCTAGGGGCTTTCGTTTTGTAGTTATCAACCTAAAGTCATGGTCTAATTTTGGTGTCTTCTTACTTCTTGCTGCAGACTTGGGGAAAGGAAGAAAGGTCTCATTTATTAACCTGAAATGTTTTATAGTAATTCTTGTTTGATTTTTTTCTTAGTTTTTTTGTATTTTCTTTTTGATATTTTGGTTTAGTCTTTGCTCTTGTTCATGAAAAGAAAAGGCATAACAAATATTGAAAACAAAACTGATGTTTCCTATAAATAAAAGAAACTAAACTTCATTATAGAATTAAGACAAATATGCAAAAGGATTACAGAAAAAACAACGTATAGAACCAAAACTAGGAAAAAAGTCTAAGGAGACAAAGCGAAAAATTTGTCATATATGAAACCGGAAATTGTTTTAACTCTGATTTTTAAATTGTGTTTTTGAAGGTGGATAAATCCCATTACTCGTTGGTGTTTCTGTTGATTTACGTGGAGATGAAATGAACAAGTTTGAGCAGTTCAAAAAATATATTGTTTGGGTGTTATATGGTTATGGTTTTTCAGTTTAAAACAGAATTGTAGTGAATAGAATATATGTATTATATGATGTATTTTTATTATTTATTGTTTTACATTGAATAAAGTAGTTGCTTTATGGGAATGAGTTTTTTTAATAGGGTTTTATGGAGATGGGTTCCACCACGGTGCAAGTTTATAATGGCAGTAAATTTGCTTGTGAACTCTCTTTGAATTATATTGGATGAGAAGTAACTTCACTTACCATTTTAGACCTTCACAATTGATCCTACTTTGAGTTGATTGCTATACTAAAAGAAGACATAAATTTTAAGGCTATACTAGAAGATAAAGAATATGAAAAATTGGTTAACGTGGTGGTTATTACACATAAGTATGAAATGAAATTGTTTATTAATGGTATGAATATCTGCAGAGAGATCATAAGCCATATCAATTTGAAGAATGTGAAAATGTTGATGAGAATAACATAGGGACAATACCTAACAATATGAAAAAATTATTTTATTAGACACTGTAATATCTAGCATGAGAACCTAGAACTATCAGAGTGATGTTAAAATTTCGCTTGTTGAACATATAAGACCACATCTATATCAATATAAATTGTTATATTGTGAATGTGAAAAGAGATTTGTCACTCTTTGATCGGGCTGTTATTTCGATAAAGGTTGTTAGACACAATATCTACCTTTAATGTAGCACTTTTATGTGTAAGATATTAATGTACCTTTTTTTATAAATATATATTAAATTAGGGTGCTTAATCTAACAAGACGACTAAAGATATTGTCAGAAGAAGTTATCAACTTAACAACTTTAAAATTTAATGTGATTCTTACATAGTGTTTTTTGTTTTTTTTTTTTTTTTTTTTTTTTTTATTTTTTTT
>Ga0209489_101288_pt1 | contig 51173 bp, 20 predicted proteins | sample SiratrowhiteBW_FD_187527 | JGI IMG/M metagenome (GOLD analysis project Ga0209489, IMG submission 187527) | Root nodule microbial communities of legume samples collected from California, USA - Siratro white BW (SPAdes) (version 2) | ecosystem: Host-associated > Plants > Roots > Nodule | place...
TATATATATATATATATATATATATATATTATGAAATTTTAAAACAATTTCACATTCAAACTCTTATTTGAGTTTATTTTATAGTAGTGTAGTCGTTATTAATCTAACAAATATTTGAATATGAATATTTTCTTTCACAAATTTATTATCATACACTTAAAGACTATTCTCACCCATTAATATGAGATATTTAAATATATTACGTTGCCATTTAAGAAAAATAATCATTTAAAAAAATAAAAATAAAATTTACGAGAAATAAAATAATAAAATAGTTTGAAATATTAAAACTAAATTTAATCATTCTTATAAAAATAAAAAACATTAATACTTATAAAAATAAATTGAGTTTGTAAATGTTTCATGCATATAATAAAATATATTTACATGAAGGTGTGAGTCTTACTTAAGGTGACACCTTACTTGAAGGTGTGAGTCTTAATTGATGTATAAATTTGACTTATCTATTGATTAATCCAAATTTACTCTTAAAATAAGTTTTTTATTGTTCACCTACTATCACATAGAGTGTGTTAAAGTCAGAGTCAGAGTAAGTTTGACCTAATATAACATTAAAATAATATTTTAATTAACTTTTAAATAATTTTTTTTAAGTTATACAAGTCATTAAAATATTATAAATTGCATATTGATCATAAATATTTTAAATTAATTGTGAATTGGTCTTTAGTTATTTTTATTATTTGTAACTTAATTGCTAAGTTGGGGTTGGAATTCAAACTACTTTAGTCCAATTCGGCCCAACTTGATTTGAGCTCACCCCAACCTAACCTGACCTCGCATGGCTTGAGCCCAACCTAACTAGAAATTTCATGACTTAGACCTAACCTAACCTAGGTCTTATGTGACTTGACTTTGGCACTAGGTTTGACCTCAACTCGATCCTACTTAAGCTAAGTCCGACCAAACCAAGCTTAAATTGAGCTTAACTTAATCTAACTCATCTTAATCTGAGGTAGGCTTGACCTAGTCTAACAAGGGTTCACCCGGATCAACCTAAGCTAACATGGGATCAACTTGACTCAGTCTTATCTTCACCTTAGGTAGTTTCAACCCAATTCACCTTGACCTAAGCCCAACCCATCCTATCGTGATTTTGGACTCGACCTAATCCAACTTACTTGGACCCAGTTTGATCTAACCTAACCTTGCATGACTTAGGTCTAACCCGAGAGTGATTCTTCCTGCACCTCCATGACGACTTCCTGCACCTCCATAGTTTTTCAAAATTCCCATTTTGGACATAATGAAAAGATCAAAATATCCTTCGTTTACAACCCATAGTGTACAAATTTTTTACATTGCTGGTTGTAGAACCCGCAATGCATTTTTTAAAATTTTTACATTGCGAGTTGTACAACCCGCAATACATTTTAAAAAAAATTTGTATTTTTACATTGCGGGTTATACAACCCGCAATACATTTAAAAAAAATTTTGTAACCCGCAATGTATTTATAAATTGTTTTGTTTTGCGAGTTGTACAACCAGCAATCTGCTATGGTGTAGTGGTTATCACCTGGGTTGTAGACGAAGGACATTTTGGTCTTTTCATTATGTCCAAAATGGGAATTTTGAAAAACTATGGAAGTGCAGGAAGTCGTCATGGAGGTGCAGGAAGAATCACTCCTAACCCACCTTTTTATTTGGGGGCCCAAATTGACTTAGGCTTAGATCACTTAGCCTAACTTTGGTTTAACTTGACTCGACTTGATTAAGTTGATCAATCTAACTTGGTCCTAAGTCAACATTGACTCAATTCAATACAATATGGATCGAACTAAACTTAATTTGAACAGATCTTATATTCACTAGCTTGACATGGTCATGGCTTGATCAAACATAATCCAAGTTTGACCTAACCCACCCACACCCATAGTAACTAGAGTTTGGATTTGAATTTGAATTAGTAAATGTTTTTCATATCTATAAAGCCTTTTTAAAATAATTTATTTTTATTTTTAGATAAAAAATTTTACTTTGAAAAATGTCTTCACCCTTATCCATGAGACTTTTTGTGGATACTTTATCAACATGTCAACCTTTTAACCTTGTAGACATTTTTTTTTCCCTAGCACATGTGGATTAAGGCCAATTCCTTGGACTAAACTAAATTGGTAGGTATATAAATGTATTAAGTCTTATTTAATAATCATAATTAATATAGTGATTTTAATTAAATTTTTTTAATTGGTTAATTAATATATATTTTTTGATGTAAGTATTAATAATTTAAATTATAATATTATCATTCAAGTAATATGATATAAAAATTATTCTTTTTAGTATTTTTTGTTTTAACTTTTAATATTTAAAAAAAAAAAAAGCTAACATCTCAGCGTATCCTATCTTGATTTCGGACTGTTCTACCATATTAGTGTGTGGATCAGAATCAGAATGGTTTGTCACACATGTGTAGACTATACTTTTAATCTTATATTTAGTCTTTAATACTTTTAAAACAATTTAAATATAAAAAATATTTAAAAATATCTGTGTTTCATCTTACATTTAATTATCAAAAATAATTTAATATAGTAAATTTATTTAATTAAATATTCATTTATCCTATATTTCCCAAACATTATATTCACTTATTCTACTTACTCTATAATTCGTAAGTATAATATCTTATACTCTAAATAATATAAATTATAAAAAATATAAAATCTTATTAAAATACTAAAATCATTCAATTTTTACAACTAAAAAATTGTGAACTTATACTAAAAAAAAAACAAAGTCAATATCTTGTTAGATTTAAGGAAATGTTCTTTTAAAAAATGTTCAAATAATATTTTAATATTTTTACATAGTTTTATATGATTAAAGAAATAAAATAAATATTTTAAAAATTATATTAATACATCATAGGATTTTTATATCTGCTCATTACTTTTAAAATTAAAAGTCTATTTCTTATTATCTTACTTTTATAAACTTTTTTGAGTATTTTTTTATTTTTTTTCAAGTAACTCTAAATCCAAAGTTTAATCTCCAAAAACATTTTCTTCAGATTTTTTTATATAACTTAATAAATTATAATGATAAATCCTGTACACGTAGTTTTATCTTAACATCTTGAATTCGATTGTGACATAAACCACTAAAAAGACTATTGACATAATAACTTTTACTAATTAACAATTTTTCTAAAATAAAAAATCTAATAAATTAAACAAAAATATAGAAGTCAAATGCTCCTATACAGAAGTTCAAATGAAAAGTCTCACCTTTTAAACTTTCTTTAATTATCAATCATCAAGTCACAATTAAGAGTCAGTTCTTTGGATTGATTAAACTTGATAAACAAAACTTCAGTATAAAAAAAACTGATAATTACAACAAAATACAATAACAAGCATACAAAAAGTAACAGTTGTACATGATGCACACAGTGGTTCCACAAAACTCGAGTACCTAAGATGCTCCGACATAGAAGGTCAAATCAAAATCAAGTCCCCGTTTAAACTTCCTTTAATTATAAAATATCAAGTAAAAATAAGACTCAGTTTTTTGGATTGATGAGACTTGATAAACAAAACTGCAGTACAAAAAACCTGTGATAATTACAACTAAATACAATAACAAGCATACAGAATAACAGTTGTACATATGCACACAATGGTTCTAACACTCAATGACCCCTGTCCCCAAGCCTATGCCTCACACGCAAGCAACTCGTGGCATATATTCAAATTTCATCCACATCTTTCCCTTTAAAAGGTCATGTTCTCACATCTTTCAGTGCACCCCCTTTTTCAAGCTCACTTAACAGATCCCTAAGTGATGGAACCTTCATAGCCAAGGTCCTATATAATCTAGAATATCGTGCTCGAGTTCCATCTGCAGTCCTTGCTAGGGCAAGCAATCTTAGAGCCTCGGGTAGTTCAGCAAATACTTGTTTCATTTCCTCCAAGCTCATATTTTCCAAAATGGACGGCCTTGGGGCTACCCTCACAATCTCACCTCCTTTAGGTTCCTGCACTCTAGCCTCGGCTTTAATGATTAGTTCTGAATTTGAGTTTGCTCCACATTTTATTATAAATGAGGAGGTATTACCCGTATTGAATTGAAGGACGTTCCATTGTGCCACATCAGTTCCAGATCCAGAGCCTGTATCAGTAGATGGCTTACGAGAATGTGACAGGTTTTGCATGCGGTCATCTTCTTCAGGAATTGACTGCATCATAAAAGAGGGTTTAGAAATCCCAAAACTCAACAAAGGTCCAACATAGACCTAATTTTACCAGAAATGCTGAGACAGAAAAGCATTTCAAATTGTTTTCATCCTCTCATTCCTTAGTTTTCCTTATAACTGGGTTGGTAACACAAATTTAGTTAACAATAATTTTAAAAAATTGATAAAATAGTCAAATACAGAGAAAACAGATAAATCTTGGGAAGCATAAAGAGAGACGCTTTTCAAAATGCATACGCAGAGTACATAAATGGTAATGTTTAGAAGGCAGTAAATGGCATTGTTCCTCTGATTATGATGAGAGATATGTTTTCTTCCCAGAGCAAAACTTGCGATTTTAGTCGAAACTGAGTATGCCAACACAGTTTGAAGCACAATCTGATTCCTTCACAACTCAAGATACAATCTAGCCATATAGAGCATCAATTACTTACCTCAACCACTCTGCGAGCATCTGCAATGTACCTCTGAGCACACGGATGATCAATTTCAAGAAGCGAAGGCATTTGTTCTGTCAGTTTATCAAGAGAACCCAGCACCGTTCTCTTCTTACTTTTCTCGATAATGTTTACAGTAGAAAGTCTAGTTATATCCTGTTCAAATTATACCATGAATTATTGAGTATTTCCCCGTAGAACACTTAAGTTTGAAAAACAGATTTCAATAAGAGAAAAGAAACCTTGACTTGCTTCAATATTCTATCAAGTGAAATAAGAGATGCTAATCTTGCATCCTCAGCTCCAGTAGAAGGATTTTGAGCAGGTGAACCACCATTTTCCAAAGTCAGTAAAGCTACATCACTCCTCATTTGTTGTAAAATCTGAAAATAATTGCCATGACATCATAAATAGACATTATTTAAAAAAGTAAGGCATTAACTTCCATCTTTAATTACCATATAAAACTTAATCTACACTAACATTACAACGGTACAAGTCTAACAAAATTGCCAGAAAAATCATTTAAGACCGAAAGACTAATGTTAATGTAAAAGAATGCCTCCTTTAGTACCCTATTTTGTTTCTTGGCTACAACTGTAGCAATCAATTTCACCAAATTGAGACCCAATACTTTAATTCTTTTGGGATAAACAGTCAAACAGGTGTGTTGTCTATATACCTGAAATGGGAAGGAGCAGATGTTTCATTTATATCTTCTATTAACAAAGATGACCCTCTAGAAGTGCTGATATAACTTGGACAAACAAAAGTAGAATCAACAAAGTTCAAAAAAATAGTGTCAATTTTTGTGGTACTTTAACTTCCTCTTATCAAAGATCATGTGAAAAGTATTTCAAAAATACAGCATAACAATAACATGCTATAATGTCATGTTAAAACTTCCCATGCAATCTTTGTATAATAAACTAGTGCAAGGACAAAACAATCAACTCAACAAAAGCTCAAGGCATATTAAAATACAGGTTTATACAAGTAAACGCCTGGTTATAGTATCTCCAATTTAAGGAAAATATCCCCGTTCAAGGGCTGCATATGTTCTGTAAATAATTAGGATTTAAATTTGCATCATTTCCCAATTTCCTAGTTTCCCAATATTAGTATTGCATATGTTCTGTAAATAATTAGGATTTAAATTTGCATCATTTTTCCAATTTCCTAGTTTCCCAATATTAGTATGTATAATTAACCAAGCTGTGGACTAACACAGGCAATTCCAAAATCTTTTGCTCCATCTCAGGTGTGAAATAAATTACCTTTCTTCTTTTGTGATCAACAGATTCTAGTGCTGAACGCAACTTGGCCACTTGTGCTGCATCTTCAGCCTCTTCTGTTGCCAAGGTACTAGCAATATCCTGATAAGCCAATGTTAGAACTTAAACAATGAAAATACGAAAAAAGAGCTTTAAGAGATTGATTATCTCTTAGTTGATCCTTGTTATTTATAGAGGAAAATCACATCAGGAATACCAAGTGGTACAAGAAGCAAATTACATCAAGAATACCAAGAGGAACCAACAAGAAACAAAAAAGGATGTATCTAGGTAATTAATGCTAATAAGCAAAACAGCTTTTAGGACAGACTACTTAACATATCTAAACAAGTTCAGTTATATAACCAAAATAAATTATTCTAACACTAGGAAAAACATGTATGAGAAAATTAGTCAAACATGAAGTTTCTCTCTTTTTTTGGTTCATGATGGGTTCAAACCACTAAAACCCAATCAAGAAAACCACACAAACGTTACTGGCTACCTATGGTAATTGCAAGAATATAAGATGGATATTCATATGAACGAATCTGTGTGTGTTTTGAGAACAACAAAGGAACATTTTACATATAGACTCTACAATACTTTACAAAGAGATAGTCCCAGATCCATATATTGAAAATACTTCTAACACTCCTCAAGCTAGTAAATATAAAACATATGCACCAAACTTGTTACAAATATAATCAATTCTAGGACCCTACAATGATGTGGTGAAGACATCAGACAACTGATTATTGGAGTTAACAAATTGAGTAGTAATGCCTCCACATACAATCAAATGAAATGACAATCTATCTCAGTGATTGGTCCTCTCATGAAATACTGAATTCGAGGCAATATGAATGACAACTAGGTTATCACAAATGAGTGGCATTTGTCCACCCTCTCAATATCTTAGTTCTTGAAGAAGTTGTTTGAGCCAAATAAGTTCACAAGAAGCAAAAGCCATAGCTCTATACTATGCATCTGTATTAGATGTTGCCACTACATTCAGCCTCTTGCTTTTCCAACAAATCAAGTTGTCACTAATAAAGATACAATATCTGGTCGCGGATTTCCTAGAGTCTGCCCAATCTACAGCTAGGTATCCCACAACTCGAGTATGATTATTGTGTTCATATAACAAACCTTTTTCCCAAGGCACCTTTAATGTACTTTAGAATGCAAATGACAATATTCCAATGTCCTGCAAATGAAGAATTTAGAAAATGAGTTACCACATTGACCAAAGAAGAGATGTCAGGACTAGTGATGGTGGACAATTCAATTTTCCAACCAGTCTCCAATACCTCTCAGGATCCAAACGTGGCTCCCTTGCTTGGTACAAGTTTAATAATGGGACTCATAGGTGTGTCAAGGGGCTTGAATTTCATTACCCCAATCTCCTTTATAAAATATCCAAAGCATACTTCCTCAAGGAAATTAAAATTCTATTGCTAAATTGTGCTACCTCAATTCTCAAGAATTATGTAAGTTTACCAAGGTCTTTTGTTTAGAAATGATGACAAAGGTGTTGTTTTATATGTAAAAAGCCATGGTAATCGATCGCTACCTATAAGACCAATGTCATCAACATACATTACAAGGTTGATAAATTGCATCCTTGAATGATGATAAAACACATAATGATCAGTCTCACTCCGAGTCATCAAATTGTTGGACAATTGCATTGAATCTACCAAACCATGCCTTGGGAGACTATTTAAGACTATATAAGATTCGCAGAGAAGACTCCCATTAAGCAACAAAACCAGGAGGTTCTTTGATATAACTTTCCTTCAACAAATCTCCATGGAGGAAGGCATTTTTGACATCCAACCGATGGAGGGACAAACACTTGAAGAGTAATCATGGCTAAGAATAATTTGAAAGAGACCATCTCGGTGATCAAAGAAAAGAGACCATCTGAGTATAATCTTTAGAAACTAAGCTTTGAGTTAATCAATAGTACCATCAGAGTCAACTTTGATTGTGAAATTCCATCAACAACCACCAATAGATTTCTAAGGATGCAAAAGAAACAAAATCCCAAGTAACACCATTATGAAGAGGACGCAGTTCATCAAACATGGCATGTCTCTATCTAGAGTGGGCAAAGGCATCATGTGCAACTTCAGGAACTAACGCGGAGGAAAGGGAAGATAAACAAGTATAATGGATGGAAACAACATGTGATAACTCTTAGTAAGTGGGTGTATGCCTAACTTAACTTCATAAAATTGACTTGTAAAGTAAGGATTGCACCCCACTTATATATTATAATTTGGTCATACAAGATTTCCAACACACCCCCTCATGCTGAGGAATGAAAATCTCAAGTGTGATTAGATTTTCATGAGTGGTCTAACAATAACCCAATAATAGTGGCATAATAGTCCCAAAGAACTTGACTACAGACTCTGAATGGATTTGATACGATCATAATAAGTGACTTTATGTCCAAATTAACCTCACAAAATCGACTTGTAAGATGAGGATGAAATCTCACCTATATAATATAATCTGATCTTATTCCTAATCAATGTGTAATCTGCAACAATAACATATGAGCGGAAGGATTACAAGTAGAGAATGTACCTTTACGAAGTTTAATAGGGAGATTAAACACAAGAGGAGACATTAAAGGGAAGAGGAGTTACACCAGAGTAGAGTCAAAAGTAGGCTCAACAAATAGGCATAATTCTTGCCAATGATGATAAACCTATTTGTGGTATCAAAGACAAGAGGGGTGGTGGAGAGGGTTGGGATAGTCTCACAAGGTAGATAGAAGACTCAAAGATGATGACAACATTGATTAAATAGTGAAGGGAGGGTGAGAAACATTTATACCCTTTTTGAGACCTAGGGTAGCCTAAAGACAAACTTGTGAGATCAAAGTGACAATTTATCTAGGACAAGCTTAAGATTGTGAACAAAACAGGTAGATCCAAAGGCTCAAGGAGTTAAGAGGTGGAGAAGTTCATGAGTGAACAAAATAGTGAGGTATTTGGTTGTTAAGGAAAAAACAAGGCATTTTATTGATGAGATAGCATGGAAAGAGAATGGTCTCACCCTAAAACTATTGAGGAACATGACCATGAAGTAAAAGATTGTAAGTTGTTTCAATAAGGTGTCAGTTCTTACACTCTATCACCATATTTTGTTGAGGGGTACATGCACAATATGTTTGAGGAAGAATACCATGGGATGACATGAAAGTTTGAAAGGGACGGGAAAGGTATTCACAAGCATTATCACAATGGAAAGTACTAACAAAAATACCTTACTGATTTTTAAATTCATGATATAAGGATTGAAATATGAAAAACAACCAAGTACATTAGAATAATCATCAATGGCAATTACAAAATACTCAAATCCTAGAGTGGACCTAACACCACTTGGTTCTTAAATATCTGAGTGAGCAAAAGAAAAGGAAGGCACAACTCATTTGGGGTCCTAGGAAATGAATTATGACTATGTTTTCCTAATTGACACGACTTACATGACAAAGTAGACAACTTAAAGAGACAGGGTGCAAGGTGTTGAAGCTTGGTAAGGTTAGGATGATCCAATTGAGCATGGATGAGAGAAAGGCTATCCATCAACTAGCCAACGTGAGAAGAGGCTCATAAAAGGCTATGAAACTCATATTTGGTGTCAAGCATTAGTCCCATAGTAACTTGTGAAAAGACCAAAAGTGGAAAGAGATGAGAAAAGAGACTTATTACTAGATATTTGATAGGTGCCATCAGAGTCAAGGACCTAAGGTCAAAAGAGGTGGAATGAGTGAGACCAACAAATAAGGTGTTTGTGTGTACAACAAAAGCAATAGATCTGCAAGCCTAACATTCCTCACACAATTTGAGTAAGTCATGGAAGAGAGCCAAAGGTCCAAAACTATAACATGCAGGAGCACTAGAATCAAGTGGAATAGGAGAGTAAGCTAAGCATCGACAACTATCGACCGAGGAGGGTGACCATGGAAGGCATAAAATTGGGGTCAATGGTGTGACCAAGTTTGTGACAATGATCACACCTCGAACGACCTCTATCATGTTTGTAAGAGCAGTTGCAGTTATCACATTGAGATACCCAAATAGAGTCACCAGTGGGGGTAGAAGTATGTATGTCTAGTGATGACCTACACGACACACACAACACTATGAATTAGAGAAAAGTTTAATGTAGGCAAAGAGACCCTAACATGTAATCACAATTGGAAATACTCATCAAGAAGCCCATACATCGTCATCAACATAAAAGAGGTTTGGTGTTGCTCTGGTTCCTGAGCAAGAGTGGTTGCAGGAGGCAATAGTTCATTGAAGTCATGTAGTAGACCAGGAACTTTGCCCAAGTATTCAGCCATGGGACTAACAAGGCTTCAAGAGATGATGATACTCAAGATTTTGGAAAACACCTTAAAGGCCTTGAGTATTATTGGTGTACAAAAATCGAGCCTATTACCAAACCTCGATGCATGTGTTATGGGCACAAAAGATCTGTTTTAAGGAAAGATGAATAGTCAACTGAGAACACTACTTGGACATCCACTTTCAACCATTGAGGATGATCTTTTTCACCTATCGAGGCCCTTGTCAATAACGTGGAACAATTTGTAACCCAAAATTATACATGATGACAAATTTTAAAATTTTGATACGGACCTAACTTAACCCCACAAAACTGGTTTTGAGTTTGTCCCCTTTATTACTTTGGCCAAATCACTAGACGATGTGATGTCTCAAACACAACCCATCCCTGTGAAAACTGCACAAGCCAAAAAATTTGGTTTGCTTCTCTATTAGGCTTGCTTTACTCAGTCTAGCTTTCCTAGTCTTGGACTAGAATATTTTTATTATATATTTTTTTTATTAAGTAACAGATATAGGGAGACGTTGGATGAGCAGCATGGGATCAGAATCCAAAGCAGACACAACTAGAAAGGAGAACAATTAACATCCTACATGGCACGGGTCTCAAGATGTATAGACAAAATAGTGGAGTCAGCATGGAAAATAGTGGAGCAAACAGGAAAATTAAAGGGTCAAGAATTTATGTCAGGAAACCACACTTCTCGAATGTGTGAGTAATCTTTGTATTTTTCCTAGTTCATTTTCCTACATTTCCTGTTATTTTGTATCTCTTGAAGATAATACCTCCATATCTACTAAAGAATAGTGAGAACATATACATAATGTATCTATGATCTAGTCCAATTTCCTATCACAGACTCCCAGAGACATGATATCCTCTAAAAGTAACAACAAAATACATGCCTTGAAGAAAGTGTTTCATCTAAGTAAACCTTACTAACTGACAATATCTTTGTGCATCCAATAACACTCATTTGGAGTAAACATAGGCTAAATACCAAAACGAAGTAAAGAATAACGAATTATCCAATAACAATGCCAATCTAAGTAGGCTAACTCTAGCATGTTTACACATGCGTCAAACACAACTAACTTAACTAGTAACAGTGCTACCTTTCTCGAACAGTCACAAGTTGAACAGGACTTTTTCCAGTAATCAAGGACATCATATAGTATTCATTTAGAATAATCATTTTAGACAGATTTAAGATGAAATGTACCTTCAAGTGCTGCAGTTGAGAAGTATAGACACGTCTTGAATATTCAAACAGAAGTTGGCCAAGGGCATCAGTTTGGGGAGACAGAGCACTGCCAAGTCCCGCCATCCAACCATCCATAATTGCAGTTGAAATAAGCTCCAACTGACCAGCTGTTCCCCCTGGTGTATCATGTCCCATGATAGATAGAAAATCAAACTTCTCAGCAAGCCAGGATCTAATTTGGCGCTGCAGCTCTCCAGCTGGAGTATGTACAAAGAGTGCAGCAAGAGCCTTGTTTCCAATTGCAAAACTTTTTGCTTCCTCACTGATTTCCCTAAGCTTTCCCCCAGTTACCTGCTGTCTCCAGGTTTCCTACACGGTTTATTCAGAATTATAAAACAAGGTGAGACACACACATGCATATTCCAATCACCATAGGTAAAAATATGAGACAGGATCACCAAGAAATAGCATATTATTTATGATATCCAAAATTCAAACAAAAGAAAGACAAGAAAAACAAAATCCCACTCAATAATTTTCTAGCAAATCTAACCAGAGTAAGGATAATATCATTACCTCATCAATCCCACGTATCTTCAACACAACAGATGAAAATTTGGATTTTTTTTCTGGCTTTATATTGACTTTAAATCCCTGGATCTGCTCATCAACATATTGCACAGAAGATCTACCAGGACTGCTTGCTCGGCTTGAACTTCTACTGGGTCCAGTGTTGGCCTTCTCAAGAAAGCACTCAACTGACAATACCTTTCAATCCAGAGTGCAAGATTTACTAAATAAGAAAGATACACTTGGAAAATACAATAGAACAACACTAAATACGCATTAACAAGTGATAAGAAGAAAAACACTCTACCTTAATGGATTGCAACTCCGGTGATCTGGCAAGCAAAGATCTTATATACAAGATTCTAACACGGGAAACAAGCATGGTATCCATTACTCGCCTTGGTTCCATTTTTCGAATAAATGAGAAAACAGCATCTCTAATTTCAGCAAGTATTTCATGTTCTCTGGAGGCACCAGCTTTGATGACAGCAGCCAGAACCTGTGGCCATTAACAACAATGATGGTAAAATTCCATATTGCAGGCTTAAGCTTTTAGGTGGTTTGTATTTAACATGCCCTATAATGCAAGATCACGTGGTCTTGAAGTGTGGATACTCACAAGCACACCCTATCTTACACTGAAATTCGTATTGCTTATTCAAAAGAATAGGGGGTGTCAAAGATATGATTGCATAAATAGGAAAATATTGTATAGCCTATATTTTAGGGATTAAGTTTTATATTTATTTTGTTTCCATCTATTATATCATTACTATTCCCAATAAATAGAGAACCATGAGTGTGCTCATAACACAATTTGTGGAAATCTTTCTACAAAGGGCAGAAAGGAACAAACCCTGGACAACCCACCCATATGAACTTTAACCCCTGGAGTCATGTCATGATCCAACTATTTCAAAAGCTTGGCAATCAGAAGGCCCATGAATGATTTATTTCAAAGAAATTGGACAGTCTTTCAGCATTTTTAGCAACTTTATCTGATATTATTGTATTTTTCTTTTACAGGAGAATATCGCATGTCCCACACAACCCAATTTTCCTCCTCAGAGGTAATATGTTGCCACAAATTGTCTGGTAACCATAAGAGTACTATCACTAATAAGTTCCACACATTTTCAAACTGAACTAAGAGCAAGCATTGTCCAAGGCCTGTATATTGGCAAACTCAAGCAGAATTCGCAATTTGAACCAGGGAAAACTTCATCGCATCCAAGTCAATGCATTATCCAGTCAGAAGACGTAAGAGTATACAAACTTTCAATTTTAGAAGTATGATGAGCACAGCAACATTCTTATGAAAAAGATACTTTATATAGAAAAAAATAAAAAAGAACAATTTTGTACGTAAACTACAATTTATCCGCTTTCAGTACAGTATAAACTGAACCTAAATACTCAAGACCCATACCAGCATCAGAAGCTTGTTTGCACCATCAGAAATGGCAGCAAGTCCTTCATACTGATCAGGATTAAAGTCATTCAGTGCTGCAGTAAGATATTCACCGGCAGGAGTAGTCTTAACTTTCTCAGAACCGGATTTAACTAAAGCAACAGTGCCATCATTCTTATCTGTTACCAAAGATGAAGGAAGAACATCCATAGAACGAGCTCTTGCCGTGGTGCTGGTGTCAGTTCAGTTTAAATACAATGAGAATGAAGCCAGTATTCACAAGCTTAAAAACAAAATAGAACTGCAAAGTATATATAACATAAAGTAAAATTGTACCTTCCCACATTTCGAGCCTCAACATTAACTGATCCCCTAGATAATGGACTTGGCAGCTGAAAATAAATTTAAAATCTTAAAATAGCAAAAGCACCACATTCATAGCACAAAAGCATGCTCGACAAATAATGGTCACAGTATTTTAGATTCTGTCATCTATATGGCATCTATATTCTAGCAAATGCTGTTAATAGCTTGATTGAAGAAAAGAAAGCATGACAAAAAATATTTAAGAATCCAGATACTTAGAGACACAGACAGAAACCAGTTTATTTTATTTAGAAGTACAAAATTCTTTGCAATAGAAGTCATATTTGTGCAAGAGAAAAAGAAAAACATTTCCAACTACTTTGTTGTACAACTATTTATCATGTAAATAATGCATTAAAAGAATGTAAAATGATTGCTATTAGAAATCACAGACACATGTGGATGTCAAATTTATCTTCATTTTAGTATGATGATCATTATCATGCCATGACACTTGTAAAAATTAGTATCCTATATAAAGTTACTCAACATAAGTTTACAGGATTCAACATTGGAGTAAATGGAGACCACCAATACATAGATATTTAATCTTGTTAGAATAGGTGTTGAATAGTTTGTGTTGGAAAACTGCTATGAGCCATACCTATCACTATACCTAGGACTCTAGTTCTGTCTTTTGATTTTACTCTTCCTTCTACTCAATAAATTAGAAAACTATCAATATAAAAATATTGTCTCTTTTCAAGTTGGTATCAAAGCCGATCGATCCCACTCTACTGGTCACAGTCTTGTCCAACAACGTCTCCACCATCGTCCGCCATCCACCACCGCCGCCGACATAGTTTTATCTGGTAACCACTAGACTTGGAGCATCTGTCAAAGCGACAGCCAACCCTATTGGTCCTAGAAGCTGAATCAGCTCCAAGCGTCACCACATGCATGCTCTTTGTTCAGTGCTGCTAGGTGTATGACGTCCACGGTCCACCTTCCTCTAAACGGAGCGACGTTGCACCCTCCTCAAAACATTTGACTGTCATATTAATCGAAAAAAGGTGTTGTCCAAAGAAATTTGTACTAAGTTTGTCGGATCTAATGATCAACTTACAAATGCGTTAACAAACTCCTTAAGAGGACCTTGAGTTTATTTGTTCAAAGCTTGGTACATAGAATTTGTATGCTCTAGCTTGAGGGGAGAGTTAGAATAGCTCTAAAATAGTGTGTTGGAAAACTGCTATGAGCTATACCTATCGTTGTACTTAGGACTCTAGTTCTGTCTTTTTTGACTTCTACTTTTCCCTCTACTCATTGTACTAGAAAACTATTAATATAAATGAGAACATAAATGAGGCGATTCAAGCTCTCTAAAGTATATTGTCTCTTTTTAAGTAATCTAATATTTAACATTAACATTTATATATATTTCGAAAGGCACAAAATATTTAATGTAAAGTAGTTGAATGAAGTACCAATTAATTTTAAAATTCTATGAAATTTTATAATCTTCATCTACCACAGTTCAATGATTGATTGATAAAACTCTATTTATTTTTAGAAATATCTATAGATATTAGAATATTTAGAGTATCTTAGATGATCTCTTTTGATTTACTCTTCTTTTATATTTTAATTTATTTCCTTATTTAATTAAGATCTATATAATTATAGGAATATCTTATTAGAATCGATTTAATAGCATATGATTTATGGGCATATCATATCATGTATTTATTGTCATCAGTCTATATGAAATGGACTCTGTCGTGTAGTCCATACACAGTTTCCGGCATCTCTTCCATCTATTTTTTCTCTCTCGCAACATTTATAAATAGTTACTCAATGGAGTGATTTAGGACTAATTCTTGATGTAAATGGACCCCGCCACTTAAACAAAACATAATGAATGATAACTTGGGAATGGCAACTTACATAAAAAAAAATAAAGAATTTGCCTACCTTAGGTGATCCAGCCAGAGATGCTTTCTCAGTCAACTTGTCAAATAATTTCTCATTTTCTACATGCAACCTCTGCAAAACATTGAATTGAGTTTCTCACTACAACAAATAAGACTAATATAAGCAAGTAAGATTTCAAAACAGCTTAAGAATTAAACAAAGTAAATAGTCTGAATTTATGGCATTGTGCCATTTTGATACACAGGATCATTCATATTCAGGGATTACTTCTTCGATCTTTTACATTCTAGAAAGTTCACACCAGGAGCAAACTACATTAAGATTCTTGGTTGGAGTTTAAGCATTTCCCCTTTTTCACCACATATATTAAGATGGCTGGCATGGATTTCAACATGAGAAACCCCGGAAAAGGGAGTAACAGCCAGTTGACCAATGGGCCATTTGTCTGCTAAATCTATTCTCAATTAAAATCATTACCGAAAAAATACTAAAAAGAAAATTGGAGAAAGAAGTGAAAATCAATAACCAAGACCCAGTCGAAAACAGCAATTGGAAGAATACTACAATCAGATTAAATTAGACCTCAATCAGAGCATCACGTTTCTTGAGTTCCTCTTCCAGTTTACTGGTTATCGCAGATGAATCCATGACATCCCCTGTTGTCCTGGAATTAGATAGAGCTCCAGAAACAGTTTCTGGTACAACATTTAGCCTAGTGTTGCTGGATCTAAGGGATTCATTGAGTTGTATTTCAAGGCTTCCAATTTTGGCCTGTATAAGAGAATAAAAAGAGATACAAGCGTTACCAGGCCAAAGTTGGTCACATGCATCTAAGATCACAGTTGCCATATATAACAAAGCTTAGGTGGCATGCCATGATGGGCAATGCCATGCCACGGACTACAGCAGATAATAAGTGCACGGCACAGTTGTAGTTGTAGTACTAACACCAGAAATATAACAGACTTAGCATTAGCAAGTAGCAACCACAGTATGTGCTAAATGCAAATGTAATCTGAATATTAAAGCCATAAATAAAGACCAACTCTCTTGAACTCTGTGTATCAGCACAATCTAAGTAGATTAGAAAGAAAGACACTAGAAGCCTGTAGATTCCGATCAGTTATTGGTGGGCCTCTGTTCTGCTAGGCATAATTCAAACCCACTAGTTCTTCCCTTATCGTCCAACTTAACAATTAGTTTGCATTCCCTGTTTTTTAGAGTTCACATACTAAACAGATACTTTGACAAAGATGTTTATCTTAGAAGACTCCTAGTGAATGGGCAAGGGAGACAAGGCAAATGAGTGTCTCAAAATTGTACTAGGTGAGGGATTTTGTAATTGTTATTGTTAAGCAATCATGAGCCTTGTCTAACACTTGCCTTTTCGAAAGTTGGTCCATGACATGATGTTTGAAAGCAGAAACAAAATAGGAACAATGTGTTATTATGTGTGCTGCAAAGGTACTTGGTATTCTAATCCGTATGCTTTCTTTAGAATATGTGGGAGGAAACTCCAATGGCTTATATCTACGAGGATGTGGAAAGAACTAAGGAAGCAATTGCCCACATCTCTAACAACTAAGTTGAAAATAACACTTATTTCAGAGAACTGTTTTAGCCAATTCTCTTTTGTTTCTCTCCTTCCGTTGAAGGATTCCCATCAATTCCTCGATTCAAATCGTTGAGAAGACAGAAACCAAGAAGGCATATGAAGAATTCCGTGTGTTTTGACCCCAGCAGAGCAACTCAATTTATAGAATATTCAGTCATAAATACAAAATAATCGGTTACCCTATATTAGGCTAATAACCTAATAACATAAATATAGAATCAATCTAATTGATCCTAATACCATCAGCTACTATATCTATAGGATTCTAAAATATCCACAATATTGACTAAGATAAATAAGTTAAAGTGGCTTTGCTGAATTGCATACAAACTACAAAAGGTGATCCTGCTGTGTCATTATTTAGAACATTGCACACAACATTATTTCAGAACAACTTAAATTGCTATCAGGGAAAACAGGTGATATAAAAAGTTGTGAGCAAATGACAAAGGAAACATTTCTAAAGGTGCTCGAGTGTTTTTTTTTTTTTTCACCCAGCAAAATGGAGATTTTATTGTATGGAAGTGTGTTTCAAACATAATTAATGCCAAAACAATTTACCAGAGAATAATTAAGATCCGCTACTTCCTAGGATGCATTAAACCTAGCCATACCAAGTATATTGGATATTTGAAAAAATAAATATTAAAGAAGCTCTTATCACCAACAGAATTATTAAGGAAAATGAACTCGGTAAACAACTCGCAAAGTACTTGTTGAACATTTTATGAAAACCACAAAATATTAACCTGCAAACTTTGAATGGTTGAATCACGCTGTTGTATCTGCAACCCCTGCTCTTGTTCTAACTGTAACATATGAGCAACTTGATTTCTAAGCTGAGAATTTTCTTCTTTCTCTGCCTTATAAGTATCGGCCAGCAAAATATGCTCTGCCTGCAGAAAATAAAGCAATGATGTTGCACAATGACAAGTCTCCTGTTCAAAGCTAACAAATAAGTATTGCAGCATGGTGTGAATGTTCAGAAGAGTGGACGTCAAGCATATCCTGTACAAGAAACATCTTGTACAAATGTTCACATATCTCCAAACAAAAGCACATGAAACATTAACTCTTCCAAAAAATAGACAAGAGACAGAATAGGGAAAAAAGTGAAAGAATATCACCCAATTGAGATCATAAGTGGTGAAATAGTATCGATATTTAAAATTTAAAAGAACATCACTTGACACAAAAACTTCACTCTTCACAATTTAGGAACACAGGGAAAATACCAAGAAAATGTAGCAAATTTGATATCCACTGATGAGAGGACGATAACATTGCTGAGTTTGATTTCTATCAGATCCATGCAAACAACAGGATCAGTTGACTTAACATTTACCTCAAATCCAAGCCAAAAATTGATATCAGAAAATGCTAAAAGAGACATTATAAATGTTTGATTGAATTTTAACCATTTAAGAAAATTACTTAAATGCTGTACTTCCTCATTCTACTCACTACATGTATCTAGATCACAGAACTACCCAATGGATTAACATTATTACAGCATGTCATGCAGATACACAGAATCTTCAAATCACTAAGTAACATATCACCATATACCATAGTAAAATTAATAAGTAGTCAAACCTTTAAATCTGTCTGCAATGCAGAAGAAACTTTCCATGCCTTCTGTACTTCATTGAAGAGTAGAACACACTGATCATTTGCATCTTTCAGTGCTTGCTTAAGTCTCAGACCATCTTGTTTGAGATCTTGGATTTCTTTTTCCTTCTCATATAATTCTTTACGCGCATCATTTGCCTATAAAACCATCACAACTTAAATCTGGAACATATATAGTATGTGATCTTGAAGTCTGTAAAAATTAACACCATTCTTTTGATAAAGTGATAGAAAACTAAGTAAAATTGAACTTCTTATGAAATGGAAATGTTATATAAGAAAAGATGTAGCCAAGTCCAAGCAATTTCTCGGTTACACCACAATAATCAATCTTTACATGCACAAGTAACTTTGTATTAAACTAGCTAACACTGTCTGAAATTTGAATTGAGTAAAAGGAGGGATTCACTGCTAAATTCAACATTATATTCATATAATATTTATTTTACACAATAAGCATGAGTTATGATTTTTAACTGCTTTCCACAAAATCCACAGTTGTAAATGAAACGCAAATCAAAATTAGAAGACTGTCTTTTTCCAAAGGAGGAATGGGGTTATGGAAGAACATACAACATCTCTCCACTTCTTGATTGTATCTCGATTTCCAAGGCTTAAGACAGAATTTCGAGCTCTGGCAGAGAAATTGAGAGACAGTAATGTCTCAGATAAATTCGAAGAATTTGGACACACATTTACAATCATCAGAGTTTTTGAACTTCCACCTAAAACATAAAAGAAAAATTATAATGAAAACGTTATTATATGTCTAAGACCAAGAAGAAATAATAATAAATAAATAAATATATATATATATATATATATATATATATATATAATTACTTTGAATGTCAACTTTCAGCACAAAGAAAAAAGGGCAAGAATGATCTCAGAGGTAAATGCTTTCAATTTTATATAAAGAAATGCAGGTAATTATTCAGTCTCACCTCACAGTGGTACCTGCGTTTCTATATCCCACACAAAATAGGATGTCATCCTTTTTTAAATAAAAATTCAAAGGTTAGATCCAAATTTTGGTCCCTGTAGTTTCCTTTCAATTTCATGATCAAAGTTTTTTCTTCTCAAATCAGGGCTTGGCTTAAACTTAAAAGTGTTTTCAAAACAACCACATTATTTTAACACCATTGTTAGTTAGTTAATTGATTTTTTCTTTATTAAATAGATTTTTTTTACCACCAAGCACGTAGATCAACTGGCACGCTGATGTTATAGCTTAACCACTGGTCTCAAATTTGAGTCCTAGATATGCAACTGCATTAACTACTAAAAGGGATAGCTTTGTCGCCATAGTGGTCCTACTTAGTTCAAACACCATTGCCTTCTGTGGAGTATATCAGTACTCTATACAAATAAAAAGATGCTTCTTTATGTTCTTCTTTCCTATTAGTCATCCTCTACAGATGCTCCGGCATATTTCTGGTCAGAGCACCTGCAGATACTCAACCCTCTGAGTGTCTTCTTAATGTTCATTGGGTACACATTTAGATGCTCCTTTTTTAAACGTTATTATATCCAGCAGGGACCAGATTTACTTTTTTTCATAATGAAAATGAAGAAAGGAACTGTTGGAAAGTATTTGTAAGTGTGAGGACAACTTTATAAAGTTAAATTTGAAATTTGATGCAAATTATACGAGCTAAAGTTTTAATTTGAGATTTTAACCATTCATGACTCAAACCTTCCATAGATTAGAAATTCACTTTAGAAGCATGGTAGTGCCAAAGTTAGGCACAAAAACTGTGTCATATATGGATTGCCAAATTTAGGTCCCATAACATTATTCTTATACCTAGAAATACTTCTACTAACATTGGCTAAATATCTAACGGAGCCATCTACCAAATGGAGGAAGAATTGCAAGTGCAATACTATTACATTCCCAAGAATCACACTTAAGGAGCCCACTGTTCTTCTCAACAGAACTATGGAAGTGACTACAGATTTTCTTATTATGAGGGAAATTCCATGCCAATTATCGACTTATAGTCTCCTTTATAATATTGTAGGAGGGTATGTTGAGACTGAGTACTCCACCTGAGCATCCCATGTTGCATCTCTAGATGTTATGGAGGCTTAAGCACTCCATAACACCCAAGTTCCTTTAACAACACCACTCCTGAGAGCAGACATACCAGCACCTACACTCTACAGTACTTCACTCAGCCTCTTTGGTCAAACCTTCCAATCCAAGGCAGTCCTTTCCAAGACACTGGCAACCAAACTAATAAGCACCAAAACACTTGGAGAACCCTCCCTTAAAAGCTAGTGAGAACCAAGTCCAAGTCACTTAATTATTTCACCGTGCATTTCATAATCCTTGATGTAGGACTTAAGCACCCCATAATACCCAAGTCCCTGTCAGATCTTCTCAAACATTTAACAAAATCTTTCCTTTTGCTGGGATACTTAAAAGAGAAAAATAAAGTGTCTTTATTTTGTAAGTGTTAAAGAAAGGAATTCTAAGTACACTAAAAAAAAAATCTTCTGTTTACAGATGCCAAAAGCCAAAATTATAGTCAAGAAACAGTTCCATAAATCATAATCAATATATAAAACAGATAGAGATAACAAAAAATAGTAACACTACCAAGAGACTACATACGTTTCAATACACTTACAAAATAAGCTAGAAAACAAACAAATGAAGTCAGAACAAGACTGCTGCCACTTGAAGTGGAGCAGGTTTGGATTAATAGTGACAACAATCCAATTAGAGAACGAAGAGTTACAGCAAAAACTATGCAGAGTATCTAAGTATTGAATAGAAAATATAATAGCACGCAAAAGTCACAACAAACGTATAAAAACTCATCAGCATTTTAAGAGGTGCATGCAATTTCTGTTGGCATTTTTAATCAAGAATCAAATTGCGTCCAACAACTTAAAACTATATATAGATGTTACCATAAGTTTATTAAAATAAAAGAAAAGAAAAAATAATACCAAGAGAATCTGCAAATAGTTTCGTTAACACTGAGTTTTCATAAGGAATAACATCCTTTTTTGATGTCAAAGAAGATAATACATCTCCCAACCTGTAAAGACATTTTCAAATGCAACAAAAAGTAAGACACAGAAAATTCTAGCAGGTGGTATATTGAGAGAATTGACATTTGACATTAACATACATGGGTGGCCAAAGACCACCTGCTGACTACTAAGCTAATAAATACGAAGTTGATAGGGAAGAAAAATTTGAAGAGTTTAAAAAACATAATGAAAAAAAGGCATACGCTGAAAGTGACTTCATAACATGAAGCATATCTGTGACACGCTCACCACTATCATCTTCTGATATCAAACCTTCACTTCCAGCCAAATCAACCAGAGACAGCTTGCTATCTGAGTTTTCACCGGTGACCAAATTGTTATAAAATATGTGTATTGTAACAATCCTGACAATACAAGCATAAAATGAAATTCACTGATCTGAATTAGTGTGGACTGCACAGCATGTAAAAAAGATCAACTCACACAACACAGATGAGCACCACTATCAAAATAGTAACAACCTCAATAATCTATCTGAAAGAACAATTATAATGACAGTGATAAATTCAGAGAAACATTAAGACATAGGTAAATAAATATTGTTGCTTACTAAGCCCATATTTCTAAATTTTACAGCCTTGGAATAACTTTTGCTTCCTAATATTACTTAAATTAGTCAATAGTACAATGTGTAAAACGAAAAATAGAAGTTAAATAAATGTTTAGCATATTATATTAATCCCTCTATTTCTATTTATAAGACCCAAATTAGAAGTGGTGCTTTTTATAAGATTCAATTCATAATGTATCTTCCATTAATTATTTTTGGACTAAAATATCCCTAATTAAAAAAGAGATATTATACGGCAAACAATTAGACAAGAGAGAAAAGTGTTGATCACAGGCAGTTTTGGACCAAAATATAAATTTAAGACAAATTTATTTTCATCAGCTAGCTTAACCACTTTCCTTAATCCTGGTGGATTATTAGGTAATGAGGTCTTATGCATAGGAACGGTGAGAGCATATTGTATCATATAACAGAAGCAGATCTGTGCATTACCAGCTCCATTGGAGAAAGTATGCTATCAATAGAAATCAATCGCATGAAACATTAAATACAAAATATAAAGCCATTTTACAATATAGCCATGCATAGTATAGGCCAGAGACCATACAAATGAGAAACATTAATCTTTAATGGATTATTTCCTCGACTCTGAAGTGCAGCTTTCAAAACCCTAGAAAATTCCAGAGGGTTATCAACTTTTTCCTGCATTAGTTCTACGAAATATTCAGGTGAACCAAAGCACAGTTTAGGCAAGCTTTTCCCTGACTCCAAGATCAAATCCCTTATCTGTAAGCACATAAAAGGAGACAATGAAAACCTTTATAAACCCAAGTCAAACTAAACCAGAAATGGGTGACAAAGTAAGTTAAAAGAAAGAGACCTGTTCATTATAGAGCTCACAAACAGTAACGCAGAATGTATATTGAGAAGTAGCAGTTCTGTCCAAGTTGGACAAGTCAAACAACTCCTCAAAACAACGAGCATACAAACCCCTATCATAGCTTGATCCTTCCTGAGAACAATGAATGAACATTGCAGATGCAAATTATCAGGCAATACTAACATGATGTATAAATAATTAAGTTCACCCAAAGAATAGGAATTCCGATTTTATATCAAAACACCGAATTCTAGATCCTAATCCAAATATCTATTTCTTTTGAAAGAGTACGATAACAATCAGCACACACTGCGAAAGACAGAAAGAACAACCATAGTGTGTGTCTTTCCAGAATGTGTTTGTCCATATGCAAATAAGGAAATATTATATCCATCCAAAGCCGATTGCACCATTGGTTGAACATCACTGAACAACTCAGCTGCAAACATAAAATAAGAGGCAATATAAGCAAAAAGCACACCAGACCATGACCAAGTTTGAACCCCCCTCCCAGTCCCTACCCCTGCAACCCAAAAAAACTGTAATATAAAATGGAACCATTTTACCCTGTCCAACATGAGGTCCATAAACTCTGTCAAATTCAAATTCTTTCTTTGAGTTAGACAAGGATTCATCTCCAGTATTTACACGTATGGTATAATCATCCGGAAATTCGACAACTGAGGAACCTTCATCTTCAAATAATGGCCTAGCTCGGCAGAATACCCTTATATTACCTGCAAATAATAGAACCGTATCTAACAGCTATATAGACCTTTCCCATTCGGCAAAACATGCATTTTAGTGTGCTTAAAAATAGAGAGGTGCCATGTAGTTGACAACATAAATTCCAGTTGATGTATATTACATATTATATAATCTACAAACAGCATTGTTGAAGGACAAAAACCAAAGTCAATACAAAGAAGCTAACAATAGTAAAGAAACTACATATAGCAATCACCTTTAGATGTCAATAAGTTATTGAACAATTTCTTCTTCTCATAGATCACGGAAGATATTCTTGCCTCAGTTTCAAGGGCAGCTTGATCTGACATTCACAGAAGCAGCACAAAATTCAAAATAGAAAACCATCAGTATAATGGCTTAACAAAAAAAGACATGGTAGGTGTAGGTACATACAAATTTCACATAACTTCAAGTACTTCAAGAAATTAATGCAACTAGATATCACATCCACTACAGTTGTTGCACAGAACATCATATTTACAAAAAAAAAAAATAAGTATCATGCCTACATGAAAGTAAACACGTCTGAGATAAAACTGCTACAAGCCATGTTTGGTATGATTTGAACTTGCCAGAAATTCATCATTTTTGCCACCATATAAGTATTGGATTTGAACATATTAGGGGTCAGATATATCTTTTGTTATTTTGAATACAAATTTATATATAATTTAATATGTATAAATATATATACACATTGGGGTGGGAGGATTTGCTAATACAGTCATACCATTTTTTAGTTGGAATGCTTTAACAGCATACACCAAAAATTTAGGACAATAATCCAATCATCACTTTTATTTTAAATAAATTATTTAAGGATATCATAGTAATTTTAAATTTATTTGAAAAATAATCTAAAAAAAAGTGGACCTAGTATCCAACCATCTCCCAAAACTTCCTCCCCTTTCCACCCGTGACTTTTTAACCTACTATGTGATGGCACTGATGAAGAAGTTATTGATGCTGACGTAGAAGAAGAGGTAGCTGGCATTCAGCTTGGAAACCCAGTTGTCGGAGGTAGATGAAGTAAGCAAGGAAGGACAGCTGAGGTACATGTTGTAGTCAAAGGCTTCAATGGTTTTTCTAAGGGCAAAAGAACAAGGTTATGGCACAATGTGCAGGTGAATCCAGTTTGAGTTTGATGCTTGGTCAGGAATGTTTGTTCTAGAATGAATCTGCCTTCCATGATGCATAAGATAGATCTGGTGTTGGGTGACACAGCACGAATTCAGTGATTTGCCCTACTTCTCTTTTCTTCATACCATTGTTCATTTAGTTTTCATTTACAATGATTGAACCTGATGTAGTTCAAAGAAAGATTGGTTCAATTTCAAATTCTTAGAAAGTGGTTTAGTCATAACTCAACCGTACAAAGTCAACTTGTAAAGTGAGGATTATCCTCACTTATATTATGTATTTAGCACTATCTCTAGACAATGTAGACTTGGGTGTTTGCCAATACACTCTGTCACATCCAACATTATTGGACTTGGTACGTGTATACTATGGTGAGTGATCCTTATAATGGATATAGGATAGCCTCTCGTTCGTATCATCTTACAAAGTGGTTTAGTACTAACTTTATCCTATAAAAGTGGTTTAGTCATAATTTTATCCTATAAAGTCGGCTTGTAAAGTAAGGATTACCCCTACTTATATTATGTATTTTGACATTATCTCTAGTCGATATAGGACTTGGATTTTTTTCAAATACAAATTATCTAAAGGAGAGATTTTAAAGAACTGCAATTCATGATTCAGATTGAGAAAGTGAAAGTGATCTACTTATGAATTATTTAGGCCATGTTTAGACAAGCTTCTCCAGAAGCACTTCTAAGAGAAAAATAAGAAGAAAAAAATGAAATGAACTTCTTCATAAATTAAAACTAGTTTGTCGATAAACTAATTTCTAAAAGCGCTCTCATACAGTTTTTCTAAATTCTTATTTTTAACTTGTCCATAAGCTAATTTATGGAAAAGCTCATTTCATTATTTTCTTCAATTTTCTCTTCTAGATGTGTTCATATAAAAGTTTGTCCAAAAATGCCCTTAATTAAACTTGTATCTACAAAGAAAGTTGTGAAGTTAAAGCACTAGGAAAGACAGTGATTGAATGTTTTGTGAGAAACGAAAAATGGCATAGAGACCAGAGAGATATTTCTTTCAATGGTTAAACATTAAATTACTATCACAAACCCATTATGAATAAGTCAAAATAAAAGAGATTATTGGATATTTTGTCCTAAATTTTTTATCTGTGTTGTGAATGTACTCCAACTAAAAAAAAGGCATCAGTATAATTGCAAATCCCATGTATATTAAATTATATATTATATGTAATAATGTAACATATATATACACATGTAACAAAACACATATATATAATAAATATAATATATATAGCAATGTACATTCATTTTTATAATTATAATATATTAAATATTATATAACAATAAACGTGTACATACATATGTGTGTCCGTGAAATAAAATTTGCATTATACATATCATTTTGTATATATATAATAACCTATGAAGCTCGGTCACACCTTTTTAAATGGTGTGTACGTATTAGACACGACACATATCGGTAAAGTGTCCAATTCAAAAGACATTTTTTTGGATATATGATTATTCTAACACGGTTTCAACATAATTTTTAAAGAGACTAATAAAATAATTTTCTAAAAACTCATAAACTTATTATAGAGATAAGAAACAAATCCCATATATAATCATGAATATTTAGATTATATATGTTTCTTTTCACCTTTTAGATTTTAGATAAATGAATTAGATTCATTTTTTTAGTATATTTGACTGACTTTGTTCATTGTTCATAGATATTTTTGAATATACAAATCTTGATTTTCAATTTATATAATTCATAATGATATAATATATACATCTGTGTCTTATATTTTAAAGATGCATGTGCCTACCTGTCCGTGTCATGTCCATGTCAAAGCTACATAGATAATAACTTTGACATGTAAGTTTAGAATATATTATGTGCATTTTCCAAATTGCCATGTTTTTCCAAGGAATTCACAATTTCACGTAACATCTTGTGTGAAGGCTTTTGCTATTGATATCACAGTAATGTCATCAGCAGAGCTATAACAAATAATACTGCGTAGCTAACATTTCCAGTTGCCATTCTTATACATTCATAACAGTAGAGCTTAATTGAATGAAATCTGCTTGAGCAAGCACTTATTTAAGTTGTTTATCTGTGTATATAAATGACCCAATCAACCAAATGAAGTAACAATAAAAAAGACAAAAATCAAAACTAGTTGAATATCTAAAGAACCACAAGTGGGCCAAATTAGTGTTACCTAACTTGTGGGCTTTCTCTGCAAGAACACCAAGATACCGTGTGACTCGATCAAGTTTTGCATTTGAATATTCTTGAAGTTCACTTGCTTCTTTTCTCAATTGCAGGTAGTCAATTCTAGCAAGCTGTGCAAAAAACCTGATGTACTTGTCAACATGTGTCTAAAACAAAAACTTCCATGATCCACAAAGATCAAGTGAGAGAGCATACCCCATAAAAACATATATACCAACCAACAAAACTAGCTACTAATTATAAGAACATAAAATTGGTTTGAATAGTATAAAAGATACTCCCAAAAAAACATTTTGTAAGGTGAGGATTACCCTCACTTATATCCTGTAAATTGGTTTTATCTTTAGTCGATATGGGATCTTCAACAATTATAGATGTGTAAGAGCCATCTTCACTTTAATTTTGTTTGACACAGTATGCTTTGTCTTAAATTTTATGCATGACATTAGTAATCGAGAAGAGGACAACTTATACTCTGTTTTACTTAGATCTTCGTTCTCTGTTTGCACAACAAATAGTCAAACCTTCACAATTAGCAGTGAAAAAGATCTTACATTTTATCTTCCATAGTTCTTATTATTGGTCTAACAGACTCTCCCAACATGCCTACCATCTAAATTCATAATATTGAAACTGAAAGACCACACACATTTTTTCCTTCTTCGTTGCAGAACTACCAAGCAGTATAATGATGACAAGTTGAAATATTCCAGTTAAGTAAAGTTCACTAAATAATCTTAGAGAAATTATGCCCACATTGGTGTTTGCAGGTAGGAGGAATGCCAAAACTTTAATCGATCAAACTGATCATCTTGATCATAGAACTGAGAATTGGCATGCCTATATTGTAGATTGTGGGGACAAATGCTCTCACTAAATCTAAATTTTTCTTTTATCAGTAGTTTGCTTCATTGCCCCTTCCCAATGTATTTTGAACAACATCCTCTATTGTGTATTAAGAACTTCGCCCACTACCTAATCTGAACTGCTCCAATTACCACTTATTAGTTAGCAAAGTGTATACTAAAAGTTGGGAAAAGTAATTCATAGACTCTGATGACATGGTATTGCTAGCCAATGAGACAAGTAATTACTCACTTTTCTACAATTATTAAGGAAAAAAGTAGCAGTCTAACCGTTTGGTTGTCTTATGTGCATAGTAACAAATAAACAAATTCTGCACAATTCAAATAGAGTGTTTATAGCATTGTTATTAAGAAAAATGTTATCATACTAATATATATTTCGCATAATCAGAAAATAATCATTTTCAAACAATTTCCTAGGAAAGCTTGTTAAAAAGATAGCAATTATTTTCCAAAATAATCCCAACCAAACATGGAATGGTATGAACCATTCAAAAACAATTTAAATTTGAACGTAGAAAAAGGTTTCCAGGGAGAATTTGAGCACTACTAGAAGTAGAAAAAGTTATGCACATACTTGTGGATAGATAACATCTTTTTTACTCAAAATAATCTAGCAAGCTTTTATTTATTGAATTGCCGTTGGTTTAGCACAAATTTTAAGGAGAAAAGAGTTTGATTTTACATCTTTGCTTAAAATATCCACAAACTAGCTTGAAACTATTTTTATTGACATAATATTTTTACATTATCTATCATTTACATTAATATTAGACAAGCAATAGTTTTGATATAATAAATGCTTGGTATTTTATAATGTCTAGTTCTGGCACTCACTGAAATATTTTAATCTCCTCACTCTAAGAGATTCAATGCGGATTTTGAAGACATAAAGACGTATAGAAGCCAGGAGTCCACTTTAATTCAAACCATGCAATAAACCTATAGGAAAAGAAAGAAATTGGCATTTTCAAATTTGGAATCGTAATTTAATCTGACTGAACCTAATTGATATAGTCAAGCAACTTCTGAAAGAAATTACCACCAACGACTGTGCTCTAAACACTCTGATTGATACACCTGTTTCAGTAAGGACAGCGAATCCATTTTTTCCACGCATTTTCCTTTGTAATCTATATAATCTAACTTAATGTTGATCGAACCTGGAATCTTAAATAATGCCGACTGAACCTGCTTGACGTAGTTTTTAAACAACCGCTGCAATAAATTACCACCTAGGAGTATGTTCTACACACTCTGATTCTCCAGTTTCGATAAGGAAGGTGAATCCCTCCTTAACTCACATTCCCTCTGTATACTCTATCTTGTTGCCCAACACAACACTAACAGCTTTCAACTGGAAGAGGAAACCATTAAGGCAGCAATCAAAAGCGTACATTTGGCTATCTTCTTCCAAATGCATTACACACATGAGACAAGCTTTAGAAATGAAACCTTATTAAGCAGGTGAACTCTTATTTCTTTCGTCAACAAACCATTTCCTTTGTTTTGTTTTTCCTTTTTGAAATATGGAAAGAACAAAAAAGTGTTCAACATGTCACCTTTGCCAGAACACAAGGTCGTGTAAGGCCAACAATTTCATCGACAGCAAGTTAAATATTCTTTCGATTCCAAAACTACTTCACAGTCAAATCCTCGCCACTAACAGTCACTAAAATTCTCCAAAAAGATCCCGAAATTCAAAATGCATATGTAACCGATACGGAAGCAGAAGCCACTGGAACTCTCGCCTAAATAGCTCGACATCGTAATTTCAATTTTAGTTGCCGAATTCGAAAGCAGAGGAATGCGATACACGTGGAAATGAAAACGCATTACCTTAACCTTGTCTCTTAATTCCTCAACTTTGGAAGCCACGGAGTGCGAAGGAACCAAGGAGATGGAGTTTCTCCTCGCAGACGGTGCAGACGATTTCTGATCGTTTTGCTCCGGCGACGGAGACGTCGACGTCGACTTCCACGGCTCGAAGCCGGTGATGTTCCAGCTCCAGCGGTTACTCTGCTCCGCCATTGCCGTTGCCGCTGCCGCAAAACCCTCTCAGATTTCCACTCCCTCTCCTTCGAAATCGACAGAAGAATGCAACGAAGTAATTATAATTAATATCGTATAATTACTACTGTGATTGTTCTAAAAAGTGAAAGAAAAAGAAAATACTAAAAGAAAACACTGACTGAATGGAAACAGCTTTTTGGTTTGTATCACCATCATTACAGTACGGTACCGGCTGTGCCTGTAATAATAACAGAGTGAGGAAGCGGGTGTTTGTTTGGTTTTTAGAGCGTGCAGACGGCGTCGTTTTAGGAAATAGGGCCGCTGTTGTTGGACTTTTTCGGCCCAGCAATATTCTCCTAGTTCCTCCAGTACATAAATAACTTTCATTCATTTTTTTCTCACTTAACTACGAGTTGTATAAACTACCACATAAATTATTTTTTAAATATATTGAGGGTTGTATAACTCACAATATATTTAAAAAAAAAATTATATTACGGATTATACAACTTGTAATGTATTTAGAAAAAATTTTATATTGCGGGTTATACAATTCGCAATATAAAAGATGCAGAATATGAAATTGTGGGTTGTACAATTTATAATGTATTTATTTTTTAATTGTATTACGGTTTGTGTAACCCACAAAGTAAAAAAAAATCTTAATTATCATAATAAAAATTATTTTTATTTTTTTTTAAGATTAAAATGAGAATATATTAAAATTATGGAGATGCAGGATTGGAGGTGCAGAAAAAATCACTCGTTCCTCCATGGTTCGTGGATTGGACTTGATAGAGTTCCAACGCCAAGCCTTTCATGTAGTTTTGCTGATATTAATTTTTATAACTTTATTTCCAATTTGTAATAAACAATATATATTTCTATTTTATTTTTTTTATTTTAATTGCATTGTATGATATAGAAGATAAAGATTTAACTTTGACAAAGCAATTGTTGGGGATAGTATTTAATGTTATGTTAACGCAAATTATTTTCTTCAAAAATATTTGTAATTATAAGTTTTAAATTTTAACTCAACATATATTTGTATTAATACAATTATGTAAATAAAATACACATTTTCATAATGACTTCTTTGTCGTTCTTATATTAAAGTGTTTTATTTTTTAACAAATAACAAAAATTATTATTTAAAATTAATACAAATCTGTAATTGAATATTTTCTCTAATTAAAAGTAATTGCTTAACATCTATGCACAAAAATTTAAAAAAAAAATGTTTCTCTTATTATAATACTTTCAAAGTAATTATTACAAAACTACCTATTTTGTAAGTGTTTTTAAAATTGTAATAATCTAGTGTAATAAAAACATGGATACACATATTTTTGTTAGCTTTAAAAATAAAATAAAAAAAGTGGAAGTATGTAGCATGTTAGGTATGATTTTACATTGAAATGTTAATTTGTTGATTTTTATTACAAATACAAATAAAAATGTAAATTAAAAAAAAAAAGTTATTGAAAATCCTATGGTAATAAAGTAAATATAAAGTGCTTATTAAAAAATATTAAAGGATAAATTATCATCTATGTTCCCATATACGTGAGATCGTTAAATCAATTCTTAAAACTAAGAAAAAGTTGAGTTAGTCCTAAATGTGTAAAAAATATTAATTTATTCTTAAATTTCATAACTAAATGAAAAAAAAAAAGGTATCTAATTCAGAGTTAAATTTATTTTTGAAATACAACTAAATGATGTCATAACATAATTAACATACTTTTTTATAAAAAAAATAAATCAGATTTCTCACTTTTTTAAACAAATAAATTCCCAACATCTCACATCTTTATAGTTTACCATTTATGTTTAAAATGAAATATAAAGTTGTTTCCTGTAAAAAAAAAAACATTTCTCCACGCAAGATTGCATCTATATAAAAATAAGAATTTGATTAATTAAACAAATTTAGTCAAAAAAATCATAAATTAGATAAATTTTGTTAATATGTTTTATTTTAGTAGGTAAGTTTATATTTAATTCAACTTCAGAAAATCAATTTATTATTTATATGTAGTAATATATGGACAATTGAAAATTTATGTAAATTCTTTGTAGTGACAGAAAATAAATGGGTGGAAAGTAATAAATGAAAAAGGAAGGAATGTTAAGGAAGTAGACTGTGAAAAGGCTTATTTGGTTGAAGTGAAATAAAATGGAAATAGAGAAAACAAAATTGATAATTTGCATGAATTCACTTATTTATCCTTTGGATTTTAAAATTTTGTTTATCTATCTCGTTTGAAGTTATTTAATCGATAGTGATTCGCATAGAAGCAAAAATGTGTGGTTGTTAAGGGTAAACTTCACTGGTATTTCTTCACATTTGTACCCAATTTCTCCTTCTTTCTCATCTCATTGGCACCACAAAGTTTGTAGTTGGGCCATCTTTTCTTTTTCACCTTTCTTAAACCAAACCTTCATCTCATCCTTATTTTTTTCCTTCTATTTATTTTCCTACTTATTGAAAGTCAAAAGTGTCTGGTTTTAAAGAAAAAATGTTTTAGTATATTTTAGCTAATGCATTTGATAAATTTAGTGTGGTTTTTATGTCCGTGTGATTATGGTGGAAGAACATGTGTTTGAGGTAGGTCATGATTGTTACATTTGGTTGATCTGCAACCTACTAAGGAGACAATGCCAGCTAACTTTGTAATTCTATCATATCATTCCTTCATCTCCACGTGCCACGCTTTGCGACCACTGTTCGTTTTAGTGTCACAAAAACGTTCATGGATATATGTAATTTAAAGGTTTTAGAACTACTTTTAAAGATTGTATGGTTAGTTTTTCTTTACTTTTGAAATTGCGATGCGAAAGGACTTAGGGGGATTGGCTCTTTCTTCCTACGCTAACAATATAAACCAACTTGTTATTTTCTAAAGCTTCGACAGTTGTATCCCACACATTCGAAGACCTTTTCAAAATTAACTCAACATCTTTTCCAAAAGGACAATTATGAAATAAATATACTTTAAAAAAACTTGGATTCCTACAGTCAATTATTTTATAATTCCATTGATTTCACACGATATAATTTGTATATGTGAATATTATTTCTAAAATTCCGTCATAAAAAAACAGTTAAGGATAACGTGCTTTTGTTTCCTATTTTCCCGAAGGTGAGGTGAGATTCCCACAATGTTCAAAGAAAGACCTTACTATGAATTACTTAGGAAGTGGACCATTAAAATCTATCATCAATATAAAAATAAACAACTAACTATCTAATAATTTGATCTGGAATAAAAACAAACAAATTGATCACTCTCGACAAATACAAATTAGTCTCTCTTTATATTAATTACTGATCGAACAGGTTTTTTTTGATGAGAGGATTAACTTTTTGGTAAAGTCAGGATGGTCACATAGTATTTGAATATGAAATTTTAAGGAATATTTCATTTTATAGAAAAGTTGGCTTATTTTATGATAAAATAAATATTGTTTAAATAAAAAAAATTAAACTTGAAATTTTAAAAATTTATAAGAGCAATTTGAGTGCTTGAAATTATAAACTTTAAAATACTAATTAAAATTTTCATATCCTTTAATCATTTTTCATATTTTTTATCTAGTGGAAATTGGAACATTGTTTAATGAGCTTGAGACCAAAGGTTGTTGGATTGATTTTTCTTTTTACCTTTTTTTTTAATACTAAGATAATTTTTTTTCATTTAAAATAAACAAAAAATAATAATTATTAAAACGGACAAATTGTGTGCCTCGTAAGAAATTGTGTCAGGCACAAATTATTGATAAAGAACAAATAGTGGGAAGAGACACTATTTCAATGGAGTCACTGCATAAATGCTTAATCTTTTTCTTATTTTTTTATTTTTCTGTATTTAAATTGGTTTATAATGTAATAAATGCAATATTTATTAACCAAACGTAATAAATGTAGATAATTAAAAGATGTAGATAATTAGAAAAAATATAGATTTGTGTTTCAATAAATATTAGAAACATTGGAGTGAAAACTTCATCTTCCTCTTATTTTTTTCTAGGCTTGGGCTTTGTTACACTTAAATTAGTGTACAACATAATAAATGCAATATTTATTTACATACCAAACTCAATAAATGTAGATATGTAGATAGTAAGAAGAAATAAAGATTTGTGTACTAAATGCAATAAGAGGAAGCTTAAGACTCCACCATGATAGCACCATGATAGTTAAGATAGAGATTTTAATTTTTAAAATCCTAAAATTATACTATTTTACATACTATATGCCATTTAAATTCTGGACAGATTGTTGTACAATAATAAGATCATACAGATAGTGGAACAAAATTTTGCATATTGTTCTCTATATCAACTATTCACTCTCTTGAGTGTACATGTCTGTTCAAACCTAATTTTATTAAAAATTAATGCAATTAAAATTTAAGCTTATTACATGTGTTGTCAAAAGAAACACTACCCAATCCATCCAACAACTAAATTTAATGTAATTAAAATTCAAAACAAATTTCAAACCCATTTCAAAAGTCTCTTCCAATGCTCTTCACATGAGTTTCATTTCAAATTTAATTAAAATAAAACTAAATTAATTTAATTAAAACGCTTTTAACCATTTCTTTCTCTTCCTTCCAAATTCAAAAACCTAAAGTCCTTAGAACATACGCTAACAAGATTTTCTTCCACTTCTCTTTATTAGCCAGACAAATTCACACTCTATAACTCACGAACTTGCGCAATTTTATTTTTTGCTTTATTTTTGTATCTTCTTGTTTGTGGGACACCACTTACACTATCAAATTCATGAAATTGATAAGTTTTGTTTTTTATCTCTTTCACTTTTATTTGACGAGTACAGTTTGACCCTGTATCGAAAGTCTTTTTGACTGAAGTTTCAGGCAAGCGTATCCCGTTTAAGAGTGTAAATGGCGGTACAAGTGTGAGGATCGTTTGTAAGTGAGATACTCATGTTTGAAATTGTTGTCACTCGAGGGGAAGTGTACCGAATCTGGAAAAGAGTGTATCAGTATGGAAGAGAGACTTTCACTTGAGGGAGGAGATTGTTAGGTACATCCAAGTGTGAATCTAAGTCCCACGTTGAATACAAATAAGAAAGTTGAGCAACATATAACAAAAGAAGACCCACAAACTTAATGCCTTAAAGTTTTTGAATTGAATGTGGTGTCATTTCCTTGTGTAGATCTGACTCTTGTCTCATTCTTGTTTGGTCTCCTCCAACAAGTGATAAAAAATTCTCTTAGTAGTATAACAGATTTGGCTTGGGAACATGAAATATGTTGTGCAGGACATTGCATTGACTTGATGCTAGAAGATTCTGAAAAGAAGATACTTGTTCACCAAAATACTATTATTAAAGGTAGAAAAATTACTACTTATATTTATTTTAGGACATCTTTAATTTCTTTTTTATATCACTTCACAAGGGGGAGAGACTTGTTGAGGCCAGGTTTAACTCATTTTGCCACCTCTTACTTGACATTAGGTTGTCTATCGGCCCTTTAATTAGAATGTTTACTGGTGATTAATGAAAGGATACTCATTTTGCAAGGACAATGGATAAAAATTCAATTGAAAAAGTGATTTTGGATAAAGAATTTTGGAAGAGTATTGTCATATGTTTGAAGGGTGCATTTTCTAAAATGCAAGTGCTTGGAATGGTATATTTTGATGATAAACCAATCATGGGTTTCATCTACAAGGTCATGGATTGACTAAAGAAAAGATAAAAAAAAGAGTTTAATGGTGATAAGAAAAGGTAAATAACCCAATAATCTCCTAATTGAAATTTCATTTTCTCTTTAGATTTGATCCCTTGAAAATTAGAGAGCATTAATTCAATTTTTTTTTTCAATTTTTGGTTATAAAGATTTGTGAAATATTATTTATGAAAGGTGGAACACCAGCTCCATAGGCCTTTGCATGTTGCATGGTATTTTCTGAATCTTGAATTTCATTATTCTCCTAATTTTAAGGTTGATACAAAAGTTAAAATTAACCTATTGCAATGTATACAAATGATGGTGGCTAACCTAGAGAAGCAACACTTGATTCATTTGCAATTAGAAGATTTCAAGAACTAAGAAAAATTGTCTGGTAACCCCTTGGCTATTAAGGTGATTAGCAACTTGGTAGGAGCCTTATGGAGATGAAAATCCAGATCTTCAAAGATTTGTTATTTGTGTACTTAGTTTGACATGTAGTTCAGTTTTTCTAGATGTGAACGTAATTGGAGCGTATTTGAGATGGCAAGAACTTAAAAATTGTGAATTACACTTATATATCTTTGCATTTGTATTTATTTAGTTATGTATATGTTTGCATTTGTATTTATTACATCCACACAAAGAGGAGAAATTGTTTGAAACAAGAAACTATAAATGATGTTGTTTATGTCATGGTTAATTCCAAATTGGCCAAAAAAAAGGAAGGTGGAAAAAGGTCACTTTAGGAGTTTGAACTTGTTGATATTTCATCAGATGATGAATGGAATATGAGAAATGTCGAAGGAGGAGAAGATAATGAAAATATAAATTTAAATGATACTCCCAGTTCAAATGAAGATGATGAACACTTGGTTGAAGGTGAAGCCCAAGGTGGTGGGGGAGATGATGATATTATTGCCATCCCAACTTTAGAGGAGGAGAATATTCTTATAGATGTGCTTCATCAAACTATGAAAGAGCAATAACACTGTTTAATCTATGTAAAAACATCTAGTACTCAAAAGAGGTCCAAATTAAAGTCACAAACCCCATAAACACAAACTAAGTATACATACCTATGAAAATGGCATAGATATTGAAATGAAATAAATTCTTTTGTTAATACTTCATCAAACTTAAGTTCACAAAATCAAACACTTTGACAATACTTAATAAAATTTAAGTTCATTTAATATAAATTATTCAAATTAAAACGAAAACTAAAGGGATCTTCATTAGTTTTATTTCTTCATGAAACACATCAATAAGAACATTCTCCTCCTCTAGTAGGATGACAAAAACTTCATCCTATTTTCCATCACATTGGGTTTGTCCGTCAACCAAGTGTTCATCATCTCCATTTGAAGTGGGAGCATCGTTTAAATCTATATTGTTACTGTCTCGTCCTCCTTCTACATTTTCCATAATTCACTCGTCATCTGATGGAATATCAAGTTCAAACTTCCCAAGTGACCTCCTTCCACCTTCATTTTTTTCTCGACCAATTTTGAATTAACCATGACATAAACAACATCATTCGTACTTTCTTGTTTTATACAATTTCTCCTCTCTGTGTGGATCTAATAAATGAAAATAAACATACATATAAGTAATTACTTATTTAGTATATTTTAATTGTAATTTCACAAGTTACAAGTTCATATTATCTCAAATGCGTTCTACTTACATTCACATCTAGAAGAACTACATGTCAAACTAAGTACGCGAATAGTAGAGCTCTGGATGTTCGTCTCTATAAGACTCCTACCAAGTTGCTGGAGTCTTTTTCCCAATTGCCTTAAATAGCCAAGGAGTCACCAATTTTCTTCATTCTTAAATTCTTATAGTTCAAATACCTCTAAGCCAGCCACTATCTTTTGTACAGTAGGTCAATTTTAACTTTTGTATCAACTTTAAAAATCAGAAGAATAATGCAATTAAGGATTTGGGAAATAGGCTACAACATGCAAAGACCTGTGGAGCTGGTTGTCCTACCTTGTATCAATAATATTTCATAGATCTTCATGACTAAAAATAAAAGAATAATAATTTGAATTAATGTTGTCCAATTTTTAAGGGGTCAAGTATAAAGATAAAATGAAATTTCAATTTGGAGATTAGTGAATTATTTACCTTCTCTTATCACCATTAAACTCTTTTTATATCTTTTCTTCAATCCAATCCATTGCTTTGTAGATGAAACCCATGACTGATTTATCATTAAAATATACCATTATAAGCACTTGCATTATAGAAAATGCACCCTTCAAACATATGACAATACTCTTTCAAAAAAATTTATCCGAAATCACCTCTTCAACTGAATTTTCATCTTTTGTACAACTAAAGATGTGGTAAAATGAGTTAAACCTGGCATCAACAAGTCTCTCCCTTTTGTGAAATGATGTAGCAAAGAAGTTAAAGATATCCTAGAACAAATGTAAGCAATGATTTTTCTAACTTTTGAAATAGTATCTTGATGAACAAGTATCTTTTCAAAGTATAATTTTTTATAAATTTCTTTTAGATCTATGACTAGTGTTGTTTAGTGATAATCTTTTTTATTTGATATTTTCTATATTTAGTAATAATGGAAATACTCAAATAAAAAATTGAATAAATTTAAATTATTTTATCTAAATTAAACATTAAAAAATAAAACCATTTAAATCAGAACCAACTCATATAGAAAGAAATTGTAAGATTTCTAAAAACAGAGATAAAGGATTGATTGTTTAGTGAAACTCCTTATTAACTTCTTATGTGTGTATGATTTTTATTTGATTTTATTGGTAACTCGTAGTTTTTCGTTCCTTTTATTTTCTATGCAATTTTCATTTCCTGTTTTAGTAATTTTTTTCACCTACTATTTCACGTAAGCAGGCTTCATGCACATCTAATCAAACACTTATTTTCCCTTCTTTTCATCTTCTATACCATTTTGCTTTCCTGTTTAAGATTATCTTAGGTAATCAGGTTTACATGCACCTATAGTTAAACATCTATGTTCTTTCTTTTTACTTTCCATGGCATTTTTCTTCCCTATTCAAGAATTTTCTTAACCTATTATTTAAGGTGACGATGTTTTTAAGTACTTATAGTTAAAACACTTGCTTTTTCTTTCTTTTCACTTTCCGTGGCATTTTTCATTTTAGTATTTTATTTGGCTTGTCCATTTTTTGAAAGGAGCATGTGAGTAACTAAGTACAGTAGAGTGTTCTGACAGGTTTGAGTGTGCAGAAGCAACGCTGGGAAGACTAAGATGGAACGCTATTCTTGACGTCAGAGCAGAATAAGATGCATCGCATCTCTGCCATTGCTTTCTTCCAACTAAACCAAACTCACTTCACCTCTAATCCATAGGCCACAGCTAAGCTACTCTATATACAGTAATTTTTGGTACAATGTGTTTTATGCTTATTGAGTAATCTTTTCTTTTAATAAAATAATATAGTTTAAATGAGAACAAAAGATAAAAAAAGTTTCTATCTATAATGGCTTATTTTATACGATTTTCTTATTCTTATTATACTAGTTTTCATTGTTGGGTTATAGTATTCTTATGTTGGATGTGTGAAATCGGTTTTCTACACTGTAAAAATTAAGTTGGAAAGGTACAATCGTTCTTCCCACTTCTAGTTTATCTTTAGCGGAAACAATTTCACTTTGAACCTATAAACTTTTTCTTTACCCTTTTAGTATAATAAAGTTAAATTTAAATTTAACTACATATTTTATAAATTTAATTTGTAAAATTAAATTTGTAGAACCTATTAATGCATTTTTAATTTGTATTGTATTAAACTATATTAAAAAAATATGATAGATAAGCATTCTCAATCTAAGCATTGAGGCCAGAAGAATTATTAAAAGAAATCTTAAAAGTTAAATATATTTGTCATATTGGTTTATGCATATATGAATTTGTGGTTGTAGAGGTAAATAACATGTCAGGGCGCTAAAGTTTAGAAAACCAATCGAAAATTAATTGTTTTTAAATTTTTATTTTTTAAAAACTTCTGATGTCACTATATATTTTTTAATAGTTTTGAAATTTAATTATTTATTACTATTTTGTTCTCAAAATAACTTTTTTTAAGTATTACACTGTATATAAAGTATTAATAAATATAATATCGTGTTAACGTACTTATTGGTAAATATTAACTTTTGAACTAGTTAACTTATAAATAAATTTATAATTTAAAAATTAAATACTCATATAATTAAATATTGTTATGATTGAATGATATATGATTCTTTTATTAAACTAATGCATTGTTCTGGTTTAAAATAAATTGATTTTAAGGTTTTTTTCAATTTATGACATATCATATTTTTAGAGATTTTTTCTTGTTAGTGTTCATTCAATAATTTTAAGTACCAGAAAACGAATTAGAAAGACAATAAACGTAAGATACTAAAAAACAAAATTCGAAATCTAAGAATTTAATAGTTTCTTGAATTCTTAATTTAATAAAAAAATTTTATTTCTACTAATCTTGCTATACCTAATAAAGAGGGTGTCTTATGACTAATATACTCATCACCTAAATAGTGACTTATAGTCTACATATTCATTACTTAAAGGAAAACTTGTGTTACCTAGTTATTTAAAATTTATACTTCAAATTTCTCTAACACTTAACTTACTTTATTTTGAGGTATCCCTTTATCATGTACTTGGTCAACACATGCACCAACCCCTAAGTTCAGGATAATACACAATCTTATAACCCTGGGCCGAATAGAGCAAGCAGACTTAAAAAGTGTTTTAGAATTCTCATTTGGGGATCCTTAAATTCATGAGTCTTTAGAACCGTACCTCACGTCGCTTCAGGACTTCGCGCCTACTTGAATGCCTTTCTACCTTTACGTTTAACGTTCTATGCATTCGAATGAGTTTTTTCTTACATCGTTTCCAATGACTTTGTTTCAAATGGTTTAAATGTAAGGGTTTATGCTCCACTTGCACTCTTCTTTCTTCCCAAACAACCTTCAGTAGTTTCACTCTTCTCAAATAGGTATTATTTTTGTTATGTTTTTCACAAGCTAGTTGAATTTCCCTTTTGTTTTTAAAATTTCCCCTTCATTTTCGCCTCTCCTTTATTACTTGTTTCATCTTTGAAAATGCCTTCCATTTTTGCTGGTTTTTTCTAGGTTTTCGCTTTTGAGATTGTTTTTTCTATTTCTATTTTTTTTTCTAGTTTAACACATCGGATTTGGATTTAGGATTCTCATTCTATATCGATGACTGCTTATAACATGTTTTATCTCGCGCTAAAATGAAAATTTTCATTAAAACATTGGGATATACGTCTTTAAAGAAGGTCATGATTTTTCGAAATCTTTGATGGATTAGCAAGTTCGAGGGAAAAGATGTGAGAATTTAAGCTTGTTAAAAATCTGAGCTCTACTCATAACCCTACCTTATTGGAGGGTTTTCCTCTTTATCAGACACAAAATCCTTACATTTAGTGTGGTGGTATTGGCTCATCTATGATTGCTTGGGAGAAAGATATGGACTTGCTTGGGCGTGGATCGAATATGAGTCAACATGTCTTTATGGGTCATTTGTCTACCAATTCTTCATTAGTTTTCTGCAATTCTTCATGTGCTCTCAAATTCTCCTCTATCACATGGTGTTATAGATTAACTTTTTCGTGTAATTGGTCTTGATTTACATGAGTCTCCTTTACTCTTATCCTAACTTTTACGTTATCTTGCTGCAATTTTCTGCAGGTTTAAAGCATGACCATCTTCTTTAGAACGATTTGTCTTTGGTTTATCATGATTTTGTATTGTTTTGTGGAGGTAAGACAATTTATACTTAGTCTCATAGTGGATGGAAAAATATAGATCAAAGTAAAGTGACTTAAGTCAGGGATTTCAAGTGTCCCTCTCAAGTTTAGACATGTGGTAGGTTTCTGTTTCTTAGTATTCATACTATAAAACAAATTCGAGAGGCAAAAGGCATAGGATACCAATAAATTAGTCTCGAAATCCAAGAATTTAGTTATTTCTCAAGTTCCCAAAATATTGGTTAAAGAATTATTATTATTGTTAATCTAACTAGACTTACTAAAGAGGGTGTCATTTGACCCATACAATCATCGCCTAAAAGATGACTTATGATCGACTTATTTATGACATGAAATGTGACTTGTCATTACCTAACTTAACTTACTTTAAAATGTATCTCTTTCACCATGTATTTGATCATATAAAAATTAAAATTAATCCCTAATGTATTTGATCATATAAAAATTAAAATTAATCCCTAATGTATTTGATCATATAAAAATTAAAATTAATCCCTCAATCTGGATGGTACAAATATAAGCTTTAAAATTTATTTCTAAATATTAAAAAAAAGCTTAAAATAGTTTTTAAAAAAGTTATGAATGCTAAAAGTTAAAAGATTGATTTATATAAAATGTTTTTGTTTAAAATCTTATAAATTCTTAGTATAATATTTTCAATTTAGTCAACGATTACTATTATATATAATTATGTATAAATTGATTTAATAATTATATAATAAAGTATACACGTGACAAAATACAATTTTAATTTAAGATTTATTATAATATTTTTCATTCTTAAAATTAGCGGAATAAAATATATTCATTTCGTAAATAAAATAAATAATGTCATCTTATTGTTCTGTATGTATTTATTTGGTAAAAATGATTAAAATAACCATAAAGAAGAGTAACAGAAATTTAATATTGAGCTGTGGATTAGGATTCCATGTTTCTTAACCTTATAAATATTAAAGTTTAAATGGTGAATTTGATATAAATAATGAATGAGATAAAAGTATAAAAGAATCATAACTGATAAAGAAAATAAAAATAAAAAATAAAATAAGAAAAGATGATTATTTATTTGCTATATAAAATGTAGAACTTGATTAAAAAAATAAAAATACTTTCAATTATCAAAATATTATAAATTATTTAAAAAAGAGTCCAACTTCACTTTAGTTTAATTAACTAAACTATCATGTGTAATCCATATGTACCATGTTAAGTTATCCAAACAGAGACAATAATTAAGACACATTTTTCGCTTAAAGAATGTTTTTATAACTTTTCTACTTTAACCCATTAAATTGAAAATGTTTTACAGTTTAAACACCGAAATTGAAAAAAAAAAATCTGTTCTAAATTATAGTTTTTTTTTTTCTTGGAAGATACTATTTACATGTATCTTCACACACATTGATTACAATTTGAAGAAACTTTCATCCTTAATAGTTTGTAAATTACAATAAGAACACAATTATTCTAAGACTTATTTGATATCACATATACTTAAAAAGTAAGCCGGAAGCTATCACTAAATAACTTGTTTCCTCATTTATATATATATATATTTATTTATTTATTGTAGATCATTATTTATCTACTCGATGATAGACTATTAGATGTCTAGACACGTAAAAAACTGCATCTATATTCTTTGCGTGTGTGCTTGCTTACCTCCTTTTATCAAAGGCGAGATCTTGTACTACCAGTGATAAATCCGTACTTTCACAACACTAATAATTTAAAAATACATTGCCCGTTTATTATTTATCAAATTTAACTTTTAATAAAACCTTATATCAATTTATCTTTGGTGCGAATATTGACACTGTTTATAAAGATGAAAATGATTTCGAAAGATAAATTCATATTTATATTTGGTGCGTATGTTTCAATAAGTTGAATAGTCTACATCATCTGAGAGTAAAGTCAATAACTTAAATATATATTTATTTTTAATTTTTTAAGTTTTTTTTTTTTATCTAAGGCCCATTTGTGAGAAAAGATGAAATAAGATAAAAATTAGAAAATCAAGATATAAAATAATATTAAAATCTGAAAATGAGACAGAAATTTTTTTAAAAACTTTATTCGCAGGTAGCGAAGATTTGAGGAAGAGTGTAAAGTTCCGTAATTTAATTAATTATTAATATATAAATATTTATATTTATATAAAAATAAAATAAATATAATTAATTATGTAATATAATAATTAATAATATTAGTTTTTAATAAGATTACAAAAGTAATAATAAAAAAATTTAAAAGTTTATAATAATAATTAAAATAAATTTATAAACAAAAATAATTTAATTATATAATATATCATAATAATATTAATAATTACTATAATAATAATAATATTAATAAAAAAATATTATTGAAAATTATAATATTATTAGAAATAAATTTTATAAATAATAATAATATTAATAATAATTTAATTTTTATTTTAAAATAATTAATAATTTTATAACTTTATGAAAAAAAATAATAATAATTTATTAATCATAAACAACAAATCAATTATTATTAATTTTAAATTAATTTAAATTATAATTTTATCTATTAAAAATTTATTTATCAATTACATATATTATATCTAATAAATTTTTATAAACCTTTTATTCAAATCTTATTATATTTTTTTTAATTTAAACAATTAAATTTTCGGTTCAAATTTACTCCATCAAATCTATCCTCCTATCTAATATACCGTAAGTGTTTTTGTTAAGATAAAAGTACTTTAAACTTTATTATTGTTGACGTCATTTGTAAAAATAGAAAAATAATTTTAAAAATAAATCTACGTTTCTCTCAAAAGTTTGATTGAAAATGTATTTTGGTACACTGTTCCATATTATTTTAAGAATAAATAACAAGACAATTTATAGGACTCCTTTTAAAAATAAATCTGTAACTGGTTACGGAAATAATGATCGATCATGTCAATTTATTTTCCATGTCCATGATTCTTCATTGCCACCATCGTACTATAATCTATTCTATTTCTGTCACATTTTCTTAAATTACTATTAAAATTAATTCTCTTACGCTTTAATTTTTTTAGTTTTATTCTTTTCCACACCGAATATTTTAAAATGATTATATCCATTAATGTGAGGTGTATCCATATCTGATAAGAAGTGAGAGTGATGGAGAAGAGCGTGGGTGGGCCCATTGTTCATGGTTGTTGACTTGCTCAGTTGTCTTTCATGTCACACAAGATTACCCTATTCCTATTTCTATTCCTATTCCTGTGGCTATTCCTATTCCTATTCCTATTCCATTATGGCTAAAATAGTCTTTCATGCACGGAAAAGCCATTTTTTCCGTTAAATAAGATATGCAACAATCTTAAACTTTATTTTAAACATTCAAATTTCAAAAATATTGAAACAGATTTATTTATTTCTATATTATAAATTCACTTGTTTTCTAAAATTTAAGGACTAATTTATTTCAGTATATATATAGTTTTAGTATCTTGCTCATGTGAACCATTTGTGTTGAATGTAAGTTAATAAAAGAAAAAACATTTATCACCAAATACCACACAAGTCCTTTGCAGAAATCTAAATAGTCATCAATTACTTTGAAAATTTAGTGCACTTATCAAATTGGTTGCCAGTTTTGTTCATCAAAATTTGTCTACATCATTTGTTATCAATAAATTTTTACATCAATTTCAGTAGAAGATATGCAATTTCCATTTTACGTGGATGAATATATACACATTTGTTATAAAGTTTAGAAAATTGTAAACAATATACGAATGTGAATACAAGGTATATAGTTTTCTATTGATTAAAAAAAATTCAAAAGGTAATATTTTAAAGCAGCTTATCATAACTATTTATTATATATTTGTAAAATAATTATACCAAACCATACTCCTATATGGCCGGTTTGGTAAAAAAAAAAAAAAGTAGTTGATAATAAAATTGACGAGTAAAGATATTAAAAAAGTGTTAAAATAGAAACAATGATAAGTCTATACGCACTATTAATTTATGAACTTTTAAAATAACTATTTTAAGAATAGTTTATTTTTATCTTAATGGTGTTAAAACTGTTTTACTCGGTCTTCAAATATAACCCATTTGTGACGATGTAAAAATATGCCCTTTACTTTCTATATTAGGATACATTAGATTTAAAATAAAAATCTCCATATTATAAGTGTAAACACCTATATTTTTAACTAGTCTCTTGCTTCCATAGTATCTTTTATATGTATTGACTAGTTTTTTAAAATGGTACTTTTCAAACTTAAGTAAATTAAGTTAAAATTTTCAAAAGTCGTTTTTCATTGGTAGGTTATTAAGTATTAATTAATTCAAACTTTTTCATAAATAAATGAAAGTACAATATATGCAATATTTATTATTATGTATTTATTATTTTGAATACATTTCAATTGATTGCGTTATAATCTTCTTTTTTCAAATAATTATCCTTTAAATAAAAGAAAGAATGATAAAAATATCACATACAACAAAGTAGGAGTTTATAATAAAATATAAAACATTAGTTTTGTAATGTGGTATAAGTTATTAAACATTTGACATTTATTATGGATTGAGTTGAATTTTCATGGATCATGTGTTATTAACAAGGAACATGTTAAACAGTCAACTGATTATAAGAATTATGCAAGTAAGTCTAAAAAACACTTTGATAAAAATGAAGTTTAATGAGAATCAAAATATTGGAATTAGAAAGTTGGATGATAATACACTTTTCTCAATTTTATTTTACAAACGAAGGATTTTGCCAACACCTTTTTTGTGTGTGAAATCATGAAGATTGTTGTTCCACCAGATTGAAATAGTCTCACCATTGACTGATTTCAATGACCATGATAAACACATAGATGTGCATGTCACCAAAGTTATCATTTACATTACACATTATGTTATATTTCGTTGAGTTATGTTATTAAAGAGATATTGTTAAAGTAACTCACGTAGTTACTTGAGTACTCTATAATTATTCTAACATGTTTATAATAAAAATTGATACGTAGTTTGTGACAAATCAGTCTCACTACTTGACTTTTATGATAATGGTGAATATTCAACAAGAAAAAGAATAATCTTTATGAGTGTTCATGCTTGTACCAACATTCAAGTGAATTTATAAAAGTGTTTTATAATATTTGTCTGATGAAGCCCTATTTGATTGATGTATTTGAAACAACTTATATTGTTCACACTATTTCTTCATATTAATAATTAGGAAACACAACTCTTTTGACCATTATACCATTAGGTTTGGATTAAACTCAATCTCTTTTTTCCCTTTTCGATTATAATTATTGATTTCAATCAAAAAATATTCATAGCAAAAAGACATGTTATAGATTACTTTGTTAAATATAACTATTCCACTAAATTCCCGAAATATTATAAGAATGTAAAAAAAAATTACCAAAAGTTTTTTTCTCCATATATATTATTTTTGTAACACAATCATTGTACAAAATTTTTAATCGTTACAGTCTAATATTTTCATCTTCAAGACTCTTTTATACTCGTCACCCTTTAGAGTTTAAGAATAATATCTTAAATAATATTAATTAAATATATGAAAATATTTTTTTGTGATTTTTTTAAGGAACTATTTGAATGTGGATATCATCATTATTTTAAGATAATATTATTAAATATTTATTTATTTAAAATCTTATGATAAAAAATCATTATTACCAATTGGTATTTATCATAATATTCATGACATCTCAATCTTACATAATACTAAACAAATTATAAAATTAACATTTAACTTAAATCCATAAAATTAAAACTATTAAAAATATTAAAGATAAATAAAACTATGAGAATATGTATTATTCATTATTTTATATTTATTACTTCAAATGTGTGTTAAATTATAAAATACTTCTGAAAGAGGAAAAATAAGAAAAAGAAAAAAGAAGAACCATCTTCAACAAGAAAACACAACTTATTACATGAGAAGAAATATATTAATCTTATAACCTCATCCAATTCTTTCAATAATGTAGTAATACTTTTATTTCATATCTAATTTGATTTATATAAATGTATATTTCATTTATAAACATATAAACTAATATCGTTTTAATTATCTTCACTCTATAGACGAGAGATATACGAGTAAATTATAGAAATTAAAATAAAAAGATAAATAAAAATTATTACTAACTAAAAATTAGTTAATATGATTTTGAATTTTGCAGATAATTAGTGAATACAAATTCTCTAAACATTAGGCACGGAATACGTCCTTCACTTTAAGATTTCTCTCTCCGATATTTTAAATCTTGCACTCTTCTTTCATTTTCACTCAGCCAATAGTTGGTTATAAAAAATCTATTTAGTAACAAAAAAATATCTTAAAAAGGAACCTCCCTCCATTCCATTAATTTATTTATTGTACACTAATTAATTGATCTATTAGTGACACTTTGGGAGAAGGGTTGGGAACAGTTTTTCACCATAAAAGTTCAAACCTTTTCCACACTTCCACACGCCTTAACCACACTCTCTTTCTCTCTCCTCCTCCTATTGGTGGCTTTCATCTCAAAGCTGGAACCATCTAACAAGCCAAACCAAACAATACCGAAACCAACATTCCTAATATCAACGCCTTCCCCCAATAAGGAAAGTAAAATCCACAAGTACATCCAGCGACAAATTCCTTACTCAGCTAAACTCTCTCTCTCAACAAGAACAACCACACACCAAGACCAACTTCATCCACCACAAAAATAAAGAAAACAAAAATCTACCCTTTCCACGTACCTTCTCCCAGGATCTGCTACCAAGCTTTGATTTCACAAAAGCTAAATATAGTTAACACCTGCATATAACTTCTCTGCTGTGCATCATCACATGTCCCTCTCACACCAAACAAAACAAGACTCTTTTGCTTTTGCTTTTCACAAGACACTCCATAAATAGTCAACGACGCAGCCCTCCTTGCTTTTTTAGGTGGGTTTCTTTGATTGTATGTCGGTTCCTTCTGCGTATCACTTTCTCGATGTGCCTCGCTCACCCGGCTAATTCAAGAGCCTAAAGCTGTTCGCTTTCTTTTTCTGTTTTTCTTGTTTATCCAAAAGAGGATAGGTTAAGGTGAAGGGTATATATGGCGAGGGAGAAGATTCAGATTAGGAAGATCGACAACGCCACCGCCAGGCAGGTTACGTTCTCCAAGCGTCGCAGAGGGCTCTTCAAGAAAGCTGAGGAGCTTTCGGTTTTGTGCGATGCTGATGTTGCCCTCATAATCTTCTCTTCTACTGGGAAACTCTTTGAGTACTCAAACTCCAGGTCTTTCTTCTCTATGACTTATCTTTCTGTCTCTTCTCACTGTTTTTGTCTGAAAACAGTGATGGGGTTTTGTGTTGGGGAGGGTTAAGATAAGATCTATTTCTATAACGAGAAACATAGCTAGCTACATGAAGTGATTGTTGCGTACCAAGCATGGTGAATATACGCTTTTAAGTTGGTTCTGTTGGTGTAGATGGTGAGTTTTCATTTTAATGAACATGACAATGTTATGGAAGTTGAGTCATGGAGTTCTGACTTCTGATATAGTTGTTCAGAGTTCATGGTTGCCATGTGTTATTTAATTGCTTCTGAGACACTGGTGTCCATTTTGCTTAAAGCTCAGTACCCACTGTCCATTTCTATTGTTTGTTTATGTTGAGCATTCCTCGTTTTCTTTCATGTTGTAGTGGTTTTTTTAGTTTAATTTTGGTGATTTTTTTAGGGAGTTTTAGGTATAATAATTTATCAGGTTGTAAAGTTTACCATAATTTTAACTGATACATGAAGCATCAATCAACTGAAAGAAATGGATGAATTTGGATGAGCTGATTTGCAATGAAGTGTGTGTAGAAAACCTCCTCTTTTGTTTCCTCGGCGAAATCATGAGAAAAGTGGGAAAAGACTCCTTACTATGTCCTTTCACCCATTTTTTTTGGCTACATAACTTAGCACAGATTTTAGAAGAATTTGTTTGAAGAAAAAAATTAATTTTAGAACTATCTTAATGAATCATCTACAATATTATTTTTTTATAGTAACAATAAAAGTATTAATAATAATTAACAGCAAAAAAATATTATTATTTTTAATATTTTTAATATAAATAATATTTCTTTTTATTTTCTTTCTTGTCCATTATTTTTCTTCAGTCAAACCATTTCTTTTTTCACTCATTTTTTCTCATCTCTTTCTCCTCTTCTCTTCCATTTCTCTATTTCTGCGCTCTTCTATCAAACAAAGGCTAAACATTGTTAATTTTTTTATATGCTGTGTGAATAGTACTTTGGATAACGGAAATTGATGATAATTTATACCAGTACTTCGTATCTTAGATGATGTTCTCCAATTCAAAGTTTCACTTTAACTGACGATGTCCAGTGAAATATTTTATTTGGTAAACTGCTGTGATTATAATTTTTAATTTTGATTAGGAAACTAACATTTATAATTTCTAACTATGATTTTTCTGATTGCGATGTATGGAATAACAGGTTAGACAAAACCAAAGTTTGCCGAAACTTTTTTTCTTCTCCGAAAACAAGTTGTTTATAGAAACACACCGATTAGATAAAATGCTTGTTTTGGTAGGTAGAAGTATGGATTAAGTAACTCTTACACTTTTATCATCTTTTTGAGTTAACATAGGATTGCGTACATTTTTCTTACTTATTTCAAAGTTATCATGTTTCTTTAATGCATTAACTTGTTGTTTGATATTAGGTGTTGTTGAGACAGTGATATGAAAACTATCTATCCTATATAACACAACTAATGGTCTGTAAGAGGCACATAAAATTCTGAGAGTAAAGAGAATGATGAATAACGGCAATATTCCCCATCCCCTGGGACATCAATCATGATATTTGTGGGCTTAACTCTTTGTAAAATGAATTCACCACCATTAACAATCCAGACGAAAAAAGTATGAAGCTGTAACATCGAAACTTGATGAGATAGTACATGCCAATTTAACCCTGGTTTGTGACAGTAATTATCGTCAAGATGATATCTGGTATAAGCGACATTTCATTGTGCCACTTAATTGTCTTCACTCATGATGTAGAAGCTTCATGCTTTCAGAATGTTTTATGCTTCAAGTAATTGGAACGGTGTATGTACTTTTACAATTTTAGACAATCTGAAAGAAAAATTAAATAATGGATTTTCTTTGTTTTGTAA
>Ga0209489_101290_pt1 | contig 51144 bp, 25 predicted proteins | sample SiratrowhiteBW_FD_187527 | JGI IMG/M metagenome (GOLD analysis project Ga0209489, IMG submission 187527) | Root nodule microbial communities of legume samples collected from California, USA - Siratro white BW (SPAdes) (version 2) | ecosystem: Host-associated > Plants > Roots > Nodule | place...
CTTTTTAGTTTAGTTACAATTGAAGTGAATCAAAATTTAGCCAAAAGTTTCCAAATATTCTTTATATATATATATATATATATATATATATAATTTTTTGTTTTTTTTTTTTTTTTTTTCTTTTATATTGTCTTTCGTTTTCACTAATTTTGAAAGATATAAATTTTGTGATTTCCTGCTTGTTCTCTCGGCATGAAAGTCTTTAGCAGCAGTCCATGCAAGCATGAATCATACCCTAGATCACTCAATGATGTTAAATTAATTCCCTTCAAAATCAATGTGGTTGCACTTGAGTAAGTAAGATGGAGGGAAAACAGTGTATTCAACCTACACGGTTGTGCTTTTTATTGATGTATATAGAGGAGTTGCCAAATAAGATAATGCATCTACCTTAAACCCTAACCCAAAAGCTGGGTACTTACAAAAGAAAATAATAATGAAAATAACATTTCATTTTAGCACTCCCTTTATGCTAGAGCATATGGGTCATATGCACCAAGCTCGGAGCATATAAATTGAATCCTAGGTCCTCTTAGAGATTTAGTTAGAATGTTTGTGATTTGTTCGTTAGAATTGACAAACTTTGTTTAGTAAGATCGTTGGACAACAATTTCTCTCTAAGAAAATGACAATCAATCTCTAAATGTTTAGTTATTTCATGAAACACTAGATTGTACATAATATGAAGAGTTGCCTGATTGTCATAATTCAACTTTATATGCTCATTTTCACAAAATTTCAATGCTTCAACTTGATTGTCATATTTCAACTTCATATGCTCATTGCATGATTAGAGTTAGGAGAAGGCGAGGAGGGCGAAGGATCCATGGTATGAGAATTTGGTGGTGGAGGATTTGAGTGACCATGATTTTCAGGCAAAGACGGTGTTATTTGTGCCCTGTGCTAGTATGTGAAAAGAGGTGGTGGAACACTGTCATCTACACTTTGAGTTTAAGAGGAACCTGAAATAGTCAATAGGAAGGACCCATTGAACAAATGAAAAATGTTTTAGGAATGACAAGAAAAAAGGTGTGTCCTCAAAGAAGTTAACATCAACAAACAAATAATACCTTTTGGTTGAGGGGAAATAATATTTATACCCTTTCCCAAGGCAAGATTATCCCAAAAGACACACTTAATAGCCTTTGCAAAAAGCTTGTCAAGATTAGGAGAGACGTAATGAACAAAACAAATACACCCAAATACACAAAACAAATACACCCAAACACACGTGGAGAGACATGATATTGAGGGTCATTACGGAAAAATTATAGAGTCGGGAACTTTAGTTTTGAGAGTGGAGAAGACATTCTATTGATTAGAAAACAGGCAATGAGGATTGCATCTCCCCAATGATGAATAGGAACATTAGTATTCAGCATTAGAGAGCGTGCAATTTAAAGATGTCTATTCTTCCTCTATGCTACACCATTTTTGTTTTGGAGTGTGAGGCCATGTTGATTGATGTAAAATTCCTTGAGAAGATAAGAATGAAGGAAACACATTAAAAAAATATTCCTTAGCATTATCACTTTTGAGAATTTCAATTATCTTCCCAAATTGATTCTTAATTTCATTGAGGAAATACATAAATATGGATAAAAGTTCAAATCTGTCTTTCATTAAATAAACCCAATTATATCGAAGAGAATTCATCGATGAAGGTTACAAAATAATTAAAACCAAAAGATTGTATTTCTTAGTCGCCCTTGTTTCGAAGTTTAGCACATAGTGTGATTGATAGTTTGACAGTTTGACTTGTAAAACTTTCTATTTCTTAAATGTTCCATAATCTTGGTTTAAGATCCAAATGCACAGATTTGCTTGTTAGTTTCATTGCTGTTGCGTTGTATCTTGATCAATTTATCTTGTTGATTTTTTACTTGAAGAAATAGAGGAGAGAATGTTTCTATGATGACTAATGCATGAAGTTCAAGATTGTTTGTTAATTGTGTATGGGTCATTGCGCTGTTTACTTCCTGGGCTTTGTTTTTAAATCTTCAATGCCCCATTTAAAAGGTGCAAAATCTTGTTGGCAATGGTGGTGTTAAATTGTGGGTGATGCTTGGTTTAATTTTTTATTTTAAACAATTACCAAAATGACTTTGAACAATTCATAGAACTGCTTAAAGGAATCAAGCCGATCTTCATCTCAGAGCTAAACCAAATGACATAGTTCTTTGATATGGGTTCTCTTAGTTAGCCTGTATCTACTGCTAAGCTCATTTGAATTATATGGACAACTTGACAGCAGTATTACATTGTTCTCTCTCAAATAACTTAGCCAAATTTTGACGTTCTATAAAGCTGCGTCAATATTCGAAAGAAAACATTTCACAACGTTCTTAGATTCATAATTCATTAAATGTAAAAAAGAAAAATTGAACAGTACAATTCTCTACTTACATATATACAAGCCTTAATCTGGATGAGGGAAATATTCAAATATTTGTGACTTGGAATGATGTTTCTTAAGTATTGATTGCAACTTGGTTCCGGATAGATTCATTGACATCAATTGTGCAATTTTGAACACGACTGATCCTTGAAATGCTCAACCTGATTGAACCTACCCATTCTATTAAAGACATAGTGGAGGTTGGTTTGCACGTAATACACGAACATTTGTACTTTTCCTTGTCGCATTTAGTTATGTCAACTTATTCTCCTCATATTCTGTTGCATTTCTTTTTGCAAACTGTAGCACTTGCAAATCTCGATGTAAAAGTTGTTTTCTTCTCCGTTTGTTCTTGTAATCTGTCAGCATTCTGTTACACCTTAGATGATTTTCAGGTTTCACACGGTGGCTTATTTACAGCAAATATGGTGGTTTGAAGTGGATGGAGAGGTGACGTTTCCATTTCCCCCTGATATTTATACTCTTTCCGTTAGGCTTCACCTTGGACGGTTTTCCAAAAGGCTTGGACGGCGTGTATGTAATTATGAACACACCCATGGTTGGGATATAAAACCTGTGAAATTTGAGTTGTCTACTTCAGATGGTCAGCAAGCATTATGTGAATACTGTTTGGATGAAAGTGAGATTGATGATACATATGGAAATCATAAGCGTGGATACTGGATAGATTATAAGGTGGGTGAGTTTATTGTCACTGAGTCAGAGCCTACAACTCAAGTTAGATTTTCAATGAAACAAATTGATTGTACACATTCCAAAGGTGGCCTTTGTGTAGATTCTGTATTTATTATACCAAGTGATTTGAGAGAGCGCAAGAGAAAATGCATTTTGAAATAGTCATATGCAGAATAGGAAGCTTGTTTCTTTTAGTGATGTCAAACACCCAGAATACACTACTGGGATCTATCACAGCTCATACTTAACCAAAAAAAGTTTACAATTTGGAGAATGTCATTTTTCTGGTTTTTAAATATCTTTTTTGGCCAGTGGGTGTGTATATCCTCTGTATCTGTGCAATAATAATTTCTATTCAATGTATTTTAGTTGTTTCCACTTTAGGTTGATAATTTAGTTATCTGGAGCAAGAAAGTTTTACCCTATTGCTGTTCTTTATACCTACGGAATCTTTATTTGCAAAGGTAGGACAAAGTTGTTAAGGCATTGTTTGCTGCACTGGATATGATAGCATAGTGAATATGAATAAATGTAAGGCCGGATAAGAAATGATGATAATTTCATATGTTCTTTGCTGTATAAATTTGAATTTAGCTGAAAGAAACAAGTATATATTAGAATTTTATTCCACAGGTACCTAGTTTTGTGATATTAGAATTTTTACTTTTGACATTTTGAAATACTCTAGTTAACGATTACTTATATATTAGTTACCTATTTTTCTTATAAATTGTTTACAAGCATGTTATATTACTTGAAAACATTGGTTATTAGCTAATTAGCAGTCTTGGTAATTAAAAATTGACTCAACATCAAGTCATTAACCAGTATGGCACCTCTTCCAAAAATATTGCCCAGGGGCACTGCCCCCCTCAGTATTTTACAAGGGCAGCACTGATTTTTTTAATAGTTCAGAAATCTGAAGACCTGAATTCTGAGTCTGTTTCTTTGAACCAGTGCCGGAAAAGTAGACCAATATAGCTATCCTTCATTTAAATGTCATTTTCTACTATCCATTGATCTGAAAGTATAAAAATAATAGCTATATATTTACAACATTAACTTATTATAGTAATAATATCTTAATATTTTTTAATAACTTTAGTTATCAACAATACTAACTATATTGCTAATTTCAAAATTAAATTCTTATTTATAATATTGACTTATTATTAAAAATGTAATTACGAAAATTTCAAAATACAAATTTAATTTTAAATATAAATGGTTAACATTAACATTTTTCAAATTTTAAGTTACAATTATTTTAAAAATATATCGTAATATTTCTTAGAAAACCCTAATCGTGCTCTTAATTCGTAATAGAATTCTAACATGTAAATAAGGGCTTTTGCTTCATGCACCCATAATTACTATCTGCACCTCCATTTTAACAGTAAAAGATTAAAATATCCTCTTTCTTGCATCATGCCATTGCTGCCATGGTGCTGCACCTACGCTGCCGTTGCACCCACATCTTTGTTGTACCCATGTAGCTGCTACATCCCATTGCAGCTGAGAGACAATGGAAGAGAGAAAGAGTAAAACGCTGGGTTTATTGAAATTGGTGGAGATTAAATAGTTATGTAGCAGGTTATATGAAAATATATTTTAGACATGTTATTAGGTCATTTAGAATGATTTTTGGAAACTATATTTTACGTTAAATAATTCATAAGTATATTTTGGATTTCATATTACATAATTCAAAACATTATCTATAATAATGAATTAGATAATTTAGAATCATATTTCAAATTGTAATATGAAATAAATTCTAGATTACATAAGCAAACGTCTTTAATATTTGGTCACACGTAAGACCATTCAATTTAAAAATGGTGGTTCTTATAGTAGCACTAGCCATATTCATTATTGGCATGGCCACCTATCAAATTGTGATGGAATAGGGATCGGTTTGACATTTGATTTTTTTATGTCTCATGATGTGATTACTTATCTATTGACCATATAATACTCACTACATGTGATGCCATTACTAAGTTTTGGAGTCTGTTTGTGGGATCCTTTCAAAATCTATTGTGATTGAAGGAAAAATACCATTCTTCATTCTCATTTTGAATGAACTTGAGTGATAAGTTTTTAGAAAGGGATTATAAAATAGAGAGAAAATGATTGATATATGTAATAAGTGATGTATTGAGAAAGGAAAAGAGAAAAAAAGAACAGAAAAAAGTAAGATGAAAGCGATTTTTTTTTAAATAAAATCTCTAATTAGTTTAAATAAAGAAAAAATATTCGACTAGATTCTTTTCATGTAATATGATTATATATGTTTGCAAAAGTTGTATATATAAGTGCTTTGGCTTTATTAGAATTGAGAGTATAATTTAACCTCAAATCCATTAATTGTGTTGGTCAATAAAAGTTCTAAATGCTTTCTAGTTAAACGAAAAAAAAAAAAAACTATCTTTTAAGTATGTTAACTTTTAAGGAACGAAGCAAAATGAAAAAAGAGGGGAAAAGAGACATAGAAAAGGTTTAAAGTTGTTTTTTTAGAAAATAAAGTTGATTTTTCTTCTTTGGCAATATAAAATTAAAAAAATTGTTAAAAATAAAAAACTAATTTATTTTTCATTACATGAAATAACTTTAACAATTTTTCTCCTCTAAAACCAGTCATTAAAATTTATAGTGGTTTCTCATTTTTCTTTATCGTTCCTTTCCTTCTAAAATTCACCCCCTCTAAAATTCGCCTCTCTTCGATCAATCTTTCTTTTGTTTCTTTCTTCGATTCGAAACACATTGTAATTAAATTGATATCAAAGTCAATGATAAATTGCAGTAGAGTCTTTAAGTTATAAAACTAATTTACATAACACAATTTGTAAAATGAAAGAAAAAAATGAGTTATTTTAAAATGGATTTCGTGGGTACTTTTTACAAAAGGCATAGAAAGAGGATTTATGGATTTAATTGATATATGTTTGCTTTTGATGATAATTTAAACATACAAGAATAAGCTATCACCAAATGCATATAGAAAGTTGACGGGAGAGTTAACATGTGGTTTCAACTTCAACATTTTTTTTTTTTTTTAAATGCAACTTATAAAAAAACTAATAATGTACTATTCACTGTGTATAATTTAATTTAAATTATTCAAAAATGTATTAGTCTATTATAAAAAGTCATGCAGTGAAAAAAATTTGTTACTCACATTTACATTTATTATGTGCATCTAGTTTTTTTTTTTTTTTAAATTTTCTCCCTACATAGTAGTTTGAATTCAAACCCCTTGCTACATCCTTAAAACAATCACATATTGATATGACAATCTATTCAATAAAAAAAGTCTATCATATCATAGCTTGCTTATGATGTAGGTTAGACCACAAAATTATTGTTAGGATCTCTTTATTCATCTTTTACATTTTTAGCTTGAGAATTAAAATTAAAATTTATATGTTTTTTATAAGATAAAATTATTGTTATTTTTTATGGCATATAAAATTAATGATATTCTTTTATATGGTTTTATCCAAACTTGTTAGACCATCTCTATTCCTAATTTTTAAAGGGTTCTTAAGAATCTAAGAACCTTTTAAGAGTCACTTGAAGACCTAATTTAGATGGAAGGAATGCTTCCACAATGTTTGTTGAAGTTTTTAAGGCACCAATTGGGATTTTTACTAGACCCATATGCAAAATTTTTGTTGAGTTGTAGATTTAAGATTTTAATAAAACATATATAAGAGTTATGGGAGCAAGTGTTCAAAAAGTTGGAGAAGTTCTTAACCTTGAAGGAGGTTAGGGAAGTCCTCACACTAACCCATCTCATCATCATTGCAAGAACCCCACACATGAAGAAGAGACTTGAGACCACATTCCATGCTATTGGTGTCAATTCGTTTACTTTTTCAGTCAATATGGAGATGCTTTTTTTGACCCAAACTTGAGCTTCCCAATATCCATATCCAAACACTTGGCATAGCTGGTAAAGTGGTCACCCCCAAAATAGTCCCTTAGCCCAAGAATCTTTGACCAAAGTGGCAAAGACTCAGACTCTTCAATGTTGCAACCTAGCTGAACCTAAACCATATTCTATGGCTAAAATGATAAGATTGTGCTCAAGCAGTCCTAGCTAGAAGAACACAATGTAAGACCAAGTGTCAGAAAACTTGGGCCAACACTTCATCTATGGAATCGACCTATAATAGTAACTTTGCATTACTCACCAACCCTAAACATATATAGCCTTTAACCACCCACTCTCACACTTCTTACAAAATGGTACTTTTGGTTCAAAGGATTTTTCTTATAAACTAAAATAGTTATGTAACTTTATGTCAACATTAGAAAATATGTGTTCAAAATTAGAATCCAAAGACATAGCAAACAAATCCTAGTGTATGAAGTGATTAATCATTGGCTATTCACTAAACATATTTTGAATTCACTAAACAAATACTTCCAATAAATTATCACAATATTATCTTTATGGCTATCATTTAATTGATCGTATCACATGATCTCTTCTATTATATTTTTAATGAGTGTAAAAAGGAATAAGAACCTCTTAAATGGTCATCATATTATTCACCTAATTTTAACAACTTTATATTGTTTTTATACGTATAACTACAATTTCAATAATCAATTAGTGACTCTAAATACAATTTATCTTTCTCTCATGTATTATAATAACTATTTCAATTTAAATAACTTCATCACTTCCATTACACTAAAAAAATAACAATTAGTAGAAGAAAATTAGTTTAACATAAATCCTATAAAATTCGAAATGAAATTTGTAGTCATTTATCTATAGAATATCATATTAGTTTGACAATGAACTAGTAGTATATCACATTATAAGTCCAACAAATATCATTTTAAAAAGAAAATTTAAATTTAACTTAATCTTTCAAAATCAATTTATATAACTAAATTTATATGATATAATTTAAGTATATCGGATGTTAAATCACTTTAAGGTTGACTATCCTAATGTATAACTGAATTGGTCTAAGACTTAACATTTTTGTTTAGTAGGTAGCTAGTGTGGCTAGCAAGAGTAACAAGACACCGCAGCATGCATGCATGCATTGATTGATCTGAAACAAAGAAAAAGAATGAGAACGTCACACACACTTGAACTGGAAAACACTTGAACTACAGCAAGAACAATGGTGAAAAGGTAGGTCTATGACTATGCATGCTACCACCAAAATAAGGTCTACCATCTGAACCTTTGCTATGTCCTTGCCTAAAAGACCCCTTCGATGTTGACAAGTTAAGCAAAGTCTGCCTACTAATGAAAATATGGAGCAAAACTCACCCCAATCAAGAAACAAGTTGCGAAACCCAAAAACTTCTAATGCAAATTATAAACCTACTCAGATAAAGAAACAAACATGTTTTTTTTGTCTTTACATCAATATACCTTCCTTCTTATTAGAGATTTCAATTCTTCCTATATAGAATTTGCAAAAACTAGTCGTTGTAAACTTTCAAGAAGCAAATGTGAGTTTTCTAAGCTGTGCAATTCGTCTTCATTTGAATTTCTCAAGTAGAAAAAGAAGTTCTTGGTGCAACCATAAATACAACATTAAATACATCTTTTAGCAGCTTGTTGATGTGCTTTTGTATATCAATCTTTTATTTATTTATATTTTAAAAAAAGCAATCTGGTATATTAATTAGATAAATACTTTTATTGTATTAGAAAACTTTATTTTTATTCTCGAGGATACGAAAAGTGTAAATCTTTCACTTCATACTTAAAATTAGTCTTTTTAAAGATTGGATTGTAATATGTACTTTCATAAAGATCTATAAAAAAAAAAAATCTATAAAAGATAATGCACTAGTTAGAGAGTTTAATACATTATATGTTTTCAATAGTTGAAGAAGATGAAGATTCAAGTATTGAATGATAATTTCGGTAACATATACAAAGTATTCTTTTCTTTTTATGAAAATACCAAGTTGTTAAGGTCAAAATGTAAAGGAGTTAGGATTTGTGGTTTGAGCCTTTCCTGGTTATGTGTTTACTCTTAACTATGAGGTAAATGCAAAGAGATTATCCAAATAAAGATCAATAAAACTATATTTCATAATTTAGTAAATGATTCATAGTGACAAGTGACAACGTATTCAAAATACTTTTTAGTATACATTTACTTAAAAAATCAAATCAGACCTAGTAGTTTCAATACTGAAAAGCAAGGACTATGCTTAAAATAGACCATAAAAAAATAGACACATGACTGTTAAAAGATGAAAATATTCCTATATAAAGAAAATTAATTATATTTACTATATATGAAATTAATATATGAAACATTGAGAAGAATAATAATTAACTCCCTTAAAATTAACAAAAATGATGTTAATCAAATCTTTGTGATTAAAAACCTCTAAGAAAATTATAAGGTAGAAAAAGAAAGTCATTTATTACTTTCATTATCATTAAAAATAATTTAGTTATATAATATTCTTCTATGTACTAGGAATGTATTTATGGAAGTTTAAATTTATAAAAATCTAATACTTTTGATATTCTTTAAAACTGCTGTAGACATACCAAATTAAGCAATTAAGTCATTTATTTTAAGTTGGTCATTTAAAAAAGTCCAAATGTATAATGACAGATTTGTAAGTTTATGTAACTTTTTTTTTCACTTGTGAAAGACACCAGTGTTTTTTTTTTTTTTTTAATATTTGGTGACATTTTTTAGCCGACAAAAAAATTATAAATAAATTAAATATTTAGGATATTCCAACTTCTATATAACCTTTAATACACATATGTACATATAACCTTTAATACAACTTATATGCCAAGACTTATGTTTAAAATTTTTTTGTGACTTTCTATAAGGGCTACCACTCAATTTATCATTCATCCACACTAAGAAACATTTTCAACAAGAGAGATGTATTGTGACCTTAAACATCTAAAGGTCTCTGCTTTTACTTTGCAACCCTCATTCTATTTCTGTGATCAAAATTCAACCGTGAGACCTTTTATTTGCAGAACTTTGCTAATTCCTGTTTATGCAACATTGATTTGTATGCCTTGTACATGAGCTACAATATACATATCTATCATGGACACACATAGAGACTATACAAGGATGTTAGGATTCATTGTTAGTTACACCGATAATTGCATAAAAAAGTTGCATCCACAACATGTAAGTAACACCACCCCAAACATATTGATTTGTTGTTCTATGACCTGTTATTACAACTTTCATAGAAAAACACTAGTATGCCCTACTCATCATTGACTGGGTTATACAGATACCATAACTTAGTAATCTTAGTATAAATTTTAGATTAATTAGGAAGGCTTTTCAGACACATTATTCGGCACAAGTTCTAATATCCGAATATGAAAGTGTTACATCTTAAATCTTATTTTTCATCTATAGCCAAACATTCAATTAGGCCAAACACCATATTTTTTGAATATCTATTTTGTCATTCATAAATATAACTTTATTTCTATGATTCTAAATTCCTAAAACAATTGCTAACCACACTCTCTTCTAGGCATCATTTTTTTTATACTCAAGCAGTGATATAAAAATAATAGAAATTTGGTAGGTTGATTATGATGCATTGACAATATACCCACCCACCTATCACATAAGCCCCACACTGTCCTAGATATGCTACAATTGAAAAAGAGGTGGTTAATAGTATCTTTTTCTTGCTTACATAGTATACACAAACTGTTATCCATATGAATCCCTCTTCTCACTAACTTTACTTACGATGGTATTTTATTTAAAAACACTCTCAATCCAAGGCATTGCGCACTTGGGATAACCTTCAACCTCCATAAAAGATTAAAGAGACTATTACTTTTTCAAGTGATATTATTTCGTAAAAAATTATAGACTTTTGTTGTCCTTGTACACATGCCCTGCACACATCTCTCCATCATACTGACACATTCTTAAAGAAATCCGTTCTACTCATATTTCTCCATGTGTCATACTTTGATTCTAATATCTCCTTCCATAGACCTTGGTTATCCATTCCTAGTCTCCGTTCCCATTTTGCCAGCAAGGCTATATTAAATTTTCCAATTTTTTTGATTTCTAGACCACCCTCTTCTTTAGGTTTGCAGACACTCTCCCACTTAATCCAAAAAAGCTTTCTATCCTTTGTTCCCCATCCCAAAGGATTTTCTTTGTATTTTAGTGATCTATGCACAAATGCTTTTTGGAGCCTTAAAAAGATTAAGTAAAATAATGATAAAGCAGAGAACAAATTTAATGAGAGAAACCCGCCCAACAAATGATAACATTCTACCTTTCTAAGTAGATAATTTATTCCTAATTTTATGTACCACCTCTTGCCAAAAATATTTTTTTTTGGTTAAGGTTCTCTCGTATTGGCATCCCAAGATACCTAAAAGCAATAGATATATTGCAGCAATTAAAGATCTTTGTGTATTGTTTCATTATGTCCTTTTGTAACCCAACCCCACCTATCTTATTATTGAAAAAGTTAACCCTTAATCTCCCAAACCACTTCAAAACACCTCAACATACTCTTTAATCATTATAGTATTCTGAATGTTAGCCTCACATAGGAAAATGATATCATCAGTTAACGGTAATAAATGCATTAATGCATCCCTATTTCTAATTCTAATTTCCTGATACAATTATTTCCTAGATGCCTAACTAACTAGTCTTGCTAATCCCTCCTCAACTACCAGAAATAAGAATGACACCATTACACTCTATTAGATTTTTTTTTTAGTTGAGCTCCCATTAATCAACATTGATATAGTTTATGATTCCATACATGTCTTAGTCTAATTTATTCATTTTTGACAAAATCCAAGCCTACCCATAATGTAATATAGGAATTTTGAACTAATTGATTTCTAAGCTTTCTCATAATTCACTCTAACTATGACAACACTCTTCTTTTTTCTCTTGTAGTATCTATAAATTTTCATTTACAACAAAAACACTATCAAGCAACCCTCTTCCCTTGAGGAGAGCAGATTGTGTATTATCAATCACCTTAAGAAGCACTCTTTTCAATCTATTGGCTAGTACCTTTGAAATAATCTTATAAACATAGTCCACTGGTAATATTTGGTGACATATTAACTGGTGTAAAAAACACTTTCTATATTGTCTTTTTTACATAAAATCTTCTTTTAAAATAGTGTCTACCCATTTTGTCTTATTTCTCTCATTTGTGTACACAATTTCGCTTTCTTTGACCTTTTCTCATAGTACCATTAATATGTGTGGGCTCGCTACGTCACTACTATCTCTCTCTTTTAGTGTTGCATTTTCTCGCAGTTGTAACCCTTGTGACTTTACTCTAGAGTGTTGCTCCTCCTCATTGTGTTGTTGCAACTTATAACCTAATTTAGCGCTATTGTCACGCTCCGTTGTGTTGTCATCGATCATATTTACATCTACATCCCTTCTACCATCTATATTACTATGTAAAGGTAAATATCTCACTAGTCTAATTGTTCCATTTATAATAATAACATTAATTTTGAACAACTAATTTTAAGCATTGGTATTTTAATAATTTTAACATAAATTGTTTATTATTATTATTATTATTATTATTTTGTAAATATTTTAGAATTTCGGTTATTCACTTAGTTATTATAAGTTCTTTGTTGTTTAAATTAAGGATTATTACATTAAGTAAAACGAGTAATTTATTTAAAAAAATAAAATATTTTACGTCAGTTAATTCAAGAATCGAATTAAAATGTATTTTTTATGTTGGTTCTTGATTTATCCAACTTAAAAAATCATACTTTTTAATTTGTTTTGTCAAATAAAACACATTGATCGACGTAAATATGATCTTTTTACATCGATTTCTACCTCAAACGAGATAACCAATATCGCTTTTACATCTATATATGATTTAGATCGACATAAAATAAATTTTTTACATACATGATTAATAATCGAAAAATAGGTTAATTTTTATATTATTCATATTCAAGCCAATTCTTAAAGTGATGAACATTCACTAAAAGAATCCATATAAAAAATATTATTTTACACTAGTGAAATTGACAATGTACACTTTAGTAACATAAAAGTGGTATAGATTCACAGTTTACGCTATAAGTAACCTAAATTTGCTTGTTACACTACCTGCATTGTGTATTTTTATTTTAATTTATAACCTTTTGAAATATATAAGTGATTGATGTGATTTTTTAGTTTGTGAAAATATTTGATGTTCTCTGAATAGGCTAAATTCTGCATGTGGGACATGGTAAGAAACTATCAATTAAGGTTGGTAGGATTAGTCTATTGGTTGAGTTCTTCCTTCCAACACTAATATTTTATTTACTATAGCCTTAAGAGTATGATATATCCACACCATCCTGTTACAATTTAATTGCAAAATAAGAAGCGCAGAAAGTAACAATATAGATTGTGTCATTACGAAAATCTTTTTAAGAATTGAATTTTAAGTTTAACTTAATTTTATAAAACTAATTTATAAAATTTATATTTATTTATATATTATAAATTGATTTTATCTTTAATAATATTGACACATTATTTTTAGTTGTGATCTAGCTAAGATTAAATATTCCGCTATTAACGACAACAATGATAACACCCTCTAGCCATTAAACTTACAATTCAATGTTAGATGTAATCATATTTTGATTATAAGAATCAATATCTGCTCTTCAAGTTTGAAAAAATAAAAATAATGAATCATGCAAATAGTAGTACAAATGTTGCGTGAAGTAATAAGAAGTGATGGTGATTCATTCATTTAATTTGTGTTTTCTTCTTGCCTCTTCAACGCCGGAAGACATAAATGAGTTTTATTGAAGCTCAATGCCTAATAACATGTTCTATTAATTTCCTGCACCAAACCAATATATGAGTGTTGCGTGAGTTCTTGCCACCATCCACCATCCTCTGCACAAACGCAAAACACGTCACGCGTATTCAGAAACACTTAGGTCTACTACTTTAAATACCCCAAATAGAATTCTAGCACTCAATAACACTTTATATAAGTTAAAATGAATGATTTTGATGATTGAATATTTTGATATTGTGTAATGATTATGCACACTAAGTTTCAGATAGTTAATCAAACATTTATAACAAGGTAATTACAGTTGACTTTCACTTATATTTTAAAGAATATTACACGTTAAACTAAGTTTATTTAAATGAATTATAAAATATTTTGATAGTTCATGAAGAAAAAAAATGATATTTTCTTTTCAATAAAAAAACTTTTAATTGAACAGTTGAAAGATTATACATACAAATTTAAAGATTAAATTTATATAACTTTATAGAAATGCTTCTTATTTTCACTTATTATATTTAGTTATATATATATATATATATATATAATATTATTCTTATTTATATTATGAATAAAACCAAACAAACATATAAATTCATTTAAAATTGATCTTCAACCTTTCAAACATTCTAAGAATGATATTAAAGTGAGAAAGTATGAACTTTGAATGTTAAAGTTCGTTTTCTTTATATAATAAAACAAATTATATCCAGTTTCCAATCAATAGGTTAACGTTATAAAGTATAATTGATTATTTTTTAGGTTTGTAACTAATTCTGATTAATCCTTTTAAAATATTTTTTTGGGAATACCGTCATTTTCGGCTAGCCTATTGAATATCTTTTGAACTTGTATATCTAATTTTGATTAACCTCTTAAAAATTGTTTAGAATATAGCAACTTCTGACTAAAATGAGTAATGTTGAGATGACAATCACTCTCGGCTAAAATGAGTATTATTTGAACTACAACCATTTGTGACTAAAACAAGTATTATTTGAATACAACTTCTGACTAAAATGAGTATTGTTGGACCACAATCACTCTTAACTAATTAAAATAAGTATTTTTTGAACTAAACCATTCTTAGCTAAAATAAATACTTGTTGAATACAACCACTCATAGATAAAACTATTAAAAGTATAAGAGAGTCTACATAGAAAAATTTAAGCCACTAAATATAACACAATGAATAAATATATTAATATTAAAGCACTACATTTAAAAGTGATGATTAATCATTATGCTTACATAGTGAAAAATATAACTATTGTCTGATTATATATTGTTACTCACTTATCAATTTTAATATATTTTTTTATGTCTTCAAGGACAGATCATTTTTATTAGTTGGAAAATGGTTGCACATTCCCTTTTAAGTGAAGTGACATTCACATCATTACTTAAAACGAAGTTAATGCTCAAGTCAAATAAATCCCATAAAAGAAAGTACATGAAATTAGACTAATCAAACTTTGAATAATTTAGATAGATAATAGTTTTAAAAACAAAAACATACCTCTGTAATGCAAACATAGAAACTATGGATGACAAAACGCTTTAGTCTGGAAAATTGTCTATTTTCAAAATATAAATTCTTTAAGAAACATTATTAATATTCATAAAATAATAAATGTCAATGACAAAGATATAAAACTATAAACATTGAATCAAGTATGGATCACTAATTGCATGTTACCTTCATTTAACTTTTGAATATCTATACAAACTTGAACTCTAATTGATTGTTCAAGTATATGAAACTTTAATTACTTTTATATTTAACTTTGAATAAAATAGTCTTATCTATCAAAATGAGAAGATAACATAAGATTTCGAAGAGTCAGAGAAACAACAAGTGTATATTAAGTGGAAGAAAAAAGTGAGTAAAAAATAGAAAAGAACATGATTTTTTTTTAACAAAGGATGTGAGTGAGTGAAAGAATTAAGAAGAAGACTAGTGGTGGGGTGATGAATTTTAGTTTAGATAAGACATTCGTCACTAATTTAATCAATTACAAATCATGCACTAGATAAACTATGTGTCATACACTAAATATGTCACCTTTGTACTTTTTTTTTTTACAAACTTCTTTGTTTTAATTATTTTTTTTTACGTGAAATGTGACAGAATATATATGACTAAATATACTTTCGGTTAAATTTTAATATTTTTTCAGGTACTAATTAAATATATCTCGTATTATTTGATTGATTGGTCATTATAAATATATATACATATATAATATGATTTTACTAAACTAAATTCACTCTATTCTTTCATCCTGGTTATGGCTTTGGAATGGGTGTTTAATATTGGTGTGAGAGACTAGGATCAAAATCATTTGGTAACTATAGGCAACCTAGCTAGAATGAAGGCTTTAGCTTTTTTACCCATTGCTGTTTGGCTTAGTGTTTTCAGGATATGTGTGGTACCATTGCTGAAACACTCTCTCTCCTCTGAAGATAATGCTTCTGATGCGTCACAACTTGTTCATGCAGTCACTAACATTTTCTGCTAATATACACTTCATCTTTGATGATGTTTCACACAGTCTTTTGAAAATTTCAAAACAATATAAAACTTTCAATAACACTACATTAGATACAAATGCATTCATAACTATTCAGACTCTGAATGTATATGATAAAGTTCCTTCTAATTATATAAATAAAGCAATGCATGTGGCTAATAAAGAAAGAAAAAACACAGAAGTTATGGTAACTAAACAATTCTCTTGCTGATAACATTTTTTTTGGGCAAAATATGAATATATCGATATTATACAAATTATCCATAAATATAGGTAATAATCATATTATTAAAGGAGCACCTGCACAATAAAAAGTTAGCCATTTTTTTATCCTCTAACTATACATTTTTCTACTTTAATGTGTTCTCACAGTTAACACTTAAAAAAAGTGTTTTCACTACAATTACATTGAAGAAGTTAATTCCTTCTAATCTTGTTTATCTATATATATAAAACGTTTTAAACACCCGGGGAAAAGTGCATGCATTTGTTTGTTTTTTTATCAAAATTCTGACACTACTTGTGGCCTATATATGTGAGAGCATTTTTTAGCACATTCACTCCAAACCCACTTAACCTTTTCTTTAAGGATCAAATTTGTAAACCTGTACTAATAAGCCATGATCTGTCAAGAGATTTTTTTTCTTTGAACAATTTGATAGAGCGATGCTTATCTAATAAGTTAACTGTGTAAACTATTAATAAATTTTCTATAATCAACATTTCTTAAAATATACAGTATGAACTACAGCAAAATGATCTAATCTATTTTGTAACATAGAAGACTGTAAATAAGATCACACAGATCTAATTTTAAAATGTATATATAAATACAGTTTTTTGTGCCTTCCTTAGAATCCTGAAGGGTCGTTTTACCTTGACGGTGCTTAGGTCACCAGTGTCATAATCATATATAAAAAGGTAAAAAATCAGCAAATACAATAATGGCATAGAGCTAGAGAAGTTTGATCTGCTTTTGACCTAATGGTTCATTAAGTTATAATTGATTGGCCCTGTAAATGAATCAATTGTGTGGTCAGGGAGAACTGCAGGCAAATTACTGAAACATCCTCAGTCATTGTTGAAGTTATCGAAGGTGTGATTCTGAGGATGGCGTTCACGTGAACGCTCTAACTCTATGTTCTCACAATGTTCCTCCGTTCCAGTTACCATGTTCTTGTCTTGTAGTACCTTTTTCTCTTGTATCCTCATTCACTCTTTACAAGTCCTCGTGATTATGTCTATAACATTGAAATGATAACCTATTATCTATATACCATCTACATATACAACAATTCATACCATATATATATATATATATATATATATATATATATATATATATATATATATATATATATATATATTATTTATCTATTGTCTCATTTTGTTATATTTTTTTTTCTTCCTCCTCTACTACAATGTTGTTACAAATAAACTGTACAAAAGGTGTTTTTTTCCATGCATAAAGAGGTTGTTTATGTAAAAAAACTTCATTCTTTGGAATAAAAAAGTGATTTTTAGGCTAAGAATCAGTAGAAAAATGAAGTATTACTTTTAACAACTTTAATACTGTAATAAATTTTATATATAATTTTTATATCAATATGTCATAATATATAAGACACAAATTAAATTACATTAAAAGGATTAAAATATGGTTTATTTACAGATTTCCTGTGAGAAAGAGATGATATCAACATCACCAAATATGTTTATTGGATTTTGTCCTTGTCATGTCTTAATACTTTGACATATTTCAAGTTTAGATTTTTCAAGAGAAAAGTATTATTAATTACTAATTAATTTTCAATTATTTCACTCAATCAGAATTTTGATAAATCACATTTTTCTTATGTTTCTAATTTTTAATGAATTTTTGTTTGAAAGAGAACTCCCTTCTGGACTTGAAGGGAGTGATAGCAAATGGTTCTAACCAACCTGCATTATCTATTAATTACGATCTGTTTACATGTAATGTACAGAATAGAATATGGAAAATAAAGTTGTATGAAATTTGAACAGTTTTGAACAAGAATTAGAAACATTTTTGAAATACTTTATTTTATTTATTTTATTATTTATTGGTAAAATAAAAATAAAAATAGTTGTTGAAGGATTTGAACCATCTCCTCTTTCCTGTTAATAGGAAAGGTGCTATTCAATGAATCACAACAATTAATTCTTAATCCATCTTTGAATAAAAAGCAACTAACACTGTTATCAAAGAGCAATTGTAGTTGGCTAAATGTCTTTACTAAAATAAACTAATACATTTTCTTTAAAGACTCACTAAATGAGCAACTTATGTAACTACATACAGTAAAGCTAAAACAATGATAATATGTTTGTTGAATCTATGGATCACATTCTTCTCTAGTATGCGTTTTGATCAGGGCTCTTGTGAATTCAAGAACATATTCTAAGAAATGCGAACAGACTCAAATGACATATGTTTGGAACATAATTCAGCTAATCCATAATGTTTGCAATTCTTAACATACAGTAAAACTAAGTGTAAATGAATTTACATTGAGATTCTTGAGTATACATGATATAATTTGTCTGTGGTTTATGTAACAGTTTTTGATTGGTTATCACACAAGCCTGTGAGTGAGACATTATTATGAGTCTTTGTTTCCGACATGAGGCTATTAAGTATGTGAGGTTGTTATCAAAGGAAATGAGAAAGAAGTTGGAGAGATGCGAAGTAGAAGTTGGATTCTACAATGACCTTTGTCTCAGCCATCTCTGTCATAATTTTGGGGCCGAAAGAAAGGCCTTCCTTATCGCTTCAACCTCTGCTTTTATTTGTAGCAAAGGTACAGCCAAACACGCAGTCCAATCTGTGAACTTAGCCCTACCACCAAACCATACCACAGACAATGAATGAATGGATTTGTTTGTTTGCACCAAAATTCAAAATATTTAAATGGAAACCCAGATCCCGATTTCATGCAAGGAAGCAACAGATAGATCTAGAGACAGGAGAGGTGAAAGTGAGATTGTCTCAGCTTTCTTCTCTGTGACACTGCAAAGTTATAATTAAGGTGAAAGGGAGAGGTGGAGGTTGAAAGAAACAGAAGTGAGTGAGGTGAGGCTAAGTGTTGTGTTTTATTTACCCTCCTTTATTTGTCTCATGTGAGGGTAGCAGTGCTTGCAGGTTCACGTACCCTCTTTTGAGGCAAAGAACTTCTCCTATGTTGCTATTAAATTCCCATTTTGGAACCCATTTTACCCATTTTGCAAAAGTGCCACCATTTTTTGTGCTAATAGAAGGAGAAAGTGCCACAATGGAAAGACTGGATTCATAGGTCTATGATCAAATATGGTCCCCGTTGAAGGCTGCCTGGGGGCCAACTGACACATGCCTTCCCTTTTTCACGCCTTCTCCAAAATCTCTCTCTTCTTTCTCTTCCCAACCTACTGTGTACGGTCTCTGCATTAAACACTAAACTTTGTTGCGCCCCAAAAAGTGAAGTATAGGATCATCCACACACCAAATTCACAACCCTTCTCTTAATCCCTTCTCCCACCCCTCTCTACCCTCCTTAATTTAAATCTTCTCAGTACTAGTCCTACTGAACTTTAAATGCATGTATATAAACTCACAAAGTTAATTACCACTGTTTAACTTTTCATATATTTTCACAAAGTCAGGTATTCTATGCTGTTAACCATTAAAAATAATGTACTATACGTAAGAATTCAAGAGATTAATCTCTCATTGATATGAAAAAACTGTTTAAAGGATTAGCTTCTTTGAATAAATCTTTCTATGTAACAAATGTAAAAAATACAAACTCTTTGTATATCAGAAAATGTTTTAGTGTATATACTATTATTATGTAAATAACTTATTTGTTTGATGGTATAAAAGGTTTCTACACCATTAATTTTCTATAAGGTTGGTAATTTTACATCCTTTTCCTTTAAAGATTATGCATATATCTTTTCTTTTATCTTAGAGGAATCTAATCCCTTAAACTCTATTTAAACTTGCTGCAGACACTTATGACCTCTCTCTATCTTCTCTTTCTTGCCTTTGTGGTCCATGTATTGCCCGAGGTCCATATAAACATAGATAAAGATTGGAGCTGGAGTGGAACTTAAAGCGAAGAGAGACAAGAAAACAAGGGCAGACATGGAGTGGAATGGGAGCACAAGACGTTATGTTCCTCGTCCTGAGTCTTCCTTCAGCTTCCTTTACAACTACAACTACACCCCATACCCAGGTAAAAATATTATCAAAACACTATCTACTCTTCTTCTAAAGGCACTCACCCTTTTCCTGGAATAGCATCAACTTTCTTTTCTTTTTCACTCATCATAGTTTGTTTCAAGCACTTAGCTTCTACCATGCATTTTCGTGACTCCTTTAGGTTTTTCAGACTCTATCTTCTGTAAATTTTCTAACGAATAGTAAATTGAAGTTCAAGCTTTACCCTCCATATATATTTATTTTCTTGAACAAAAGTGATACAAAATAGGTACTCTCATTCTTAATGTTAAAGAAAGCAAGTTAATTTGGCAACCACATATGATGTTTTAGCTTGGTCAACGTTAAAAAAGGACACTGAACATTTAAGAAAATTGCAAAACTCTTCTTCACTAAAGCCTCTCTGTCTGTTAACTAATTAAGGAATGGAAGTGAAGCAACAAAGTCTAGCAGAGTCAAGTTCATCCATGGAAAAAATGAACTGCGGAAACCAGGACAAGAAGAAGAGATTAACAAGTGACCAGTTAGACTCTTTGGAGAGTAGTTTTCAGAAGGAGATAAAGCTAGACCCTGATAGGAAGATGAAGCTTTCCAAGGAGTTAGGGCTTCAACCTCGCCAAATTGCTGTTTGGTTCCAAAATAGGCGTGCAAGGTGGAAGAACAAACAACTTGAACACTTGTACGATTCACTTAAACAGGAATTTGATGTCATATCCAAGGAAAAACAGAAGCTAGAGGAAGAGGTAGGCTACATATACACAACACAGTGATAACATATATATCATCATTTATTATTATTATTTCATCCTTTTTTTATCACATCATATACACTTAGGATATTTGTACTTCTCTCTTTCTTTTTCTGTATAGGTGTCATCTGGTATTGGATGACCGTGAATTATTTCCTTATACAACATCTACACCAATATCAAAATTTTACACGCGTGACCATAGTGCAATCAACCATTTTTCACTTTTCATGTCCATTATTTTCTTCTGATGTCATAATATGGAATACATTTTCTTCTCTATACCCAGAAAAAAGTGATAAATTTGATAAACAATGTATATATAACAAGATTAAAAAATGAAAAATTTGAAGTGGGTTTTCACTTGGATGCACAAGAGTTGGAGTTAATTATGCAGTCTTGCAAGTAGCAGTCATAGAGCCATAGACAAACTCTGTTGAACCTTTTTCTTTCACATGTACAACTTTTTTGAGAAAAGATACTTTGAGAAACACTATTAAAATACTATAACTACTTTTTTTTTTTTACATTACACTGTTTTTCGTTGCTTGCATTGACGTAATGTTTGGTGCTTTGGTGAAGTGTAGTACGAAGTAGACATTCATTCTTTGGAACTGGTCATTTCCTTGAGCTGTTTTGCGTGTGCAGGTAATGAAGTTGAAGGGTATGCTGAGAGAGCAAGCTTCTAGAACCCAAGTGTCAACAGGTTACACAGAAGTCTCAGGGGAAGAAACAGTAGAAAGCACGTCAGAGGCTCTGCGTAGCTCCAAACGGAGAACACTGCAGCCTCAGCAGCAGCAGCATCATCAGAATATTGAAGAAGGAAACTGTTCTTTCACTTTGGAAGATTACAACACAGTTCCAGTACTACCCTACTGGCCTGGGGTCCCTTACTATCCCTAATGAATAATATTTTGTGTTTCAAATAATAATGTGAGTGATGAGTTTAGTTAATTAACTTAATTGATTGGTAATGTGATGTGTGTAGTGTAGATGGATGGGAAAACCCTTTTTCGTAGGAACTGACATTAGGATCAAATCAAAGCGATCGAGCAGAGACCTGCATGTTGTTGGTTGGTACGGTAATTATGACTATAAAATAGCTGTTCCCAGCAGACATCACTTTATTAGTCCATTCCAAATTGCAGCAAAATCGTTAATTGTTACGTACTCTTATTTATTTATATGATCCTTGTTTATTAGTAAGGCTTTTATAATCTTTGTGTACATACTATGATATTAATGTTTTGATGGGTCTTACGTCATGAACTGTAGTGTCCGTATACGCAAGGAAAGTCTTTTTCTAGTTGGGCTGAGAAAGACTATTTCATATGAATAATATGTCATGAACACCTAAAAAAGGTTTTTATTGAAAAAGAAAAGATATTTAGGCATCATTACTCGTTATATATAGTTTGTTTGTTTTTTATACAAATATAAACAGTAATTGGAAGTTTAAATTAGTTGAGAATTGATTTGAATAATGAAATTATCTTTTAAGATTGAGTTTGGTTTTCTTAAATAAGAGGTCAAACCTGTGGTTCCTACTGAAATTATTCCTTCATACATACTTGTGGTACTTCTCACACTATCACTATGGAAGGGTATGTTTGGAAATCAATTCATAATGTAAGTTAGATTCCTTCTGAGTTGAAAGGAAGAGAGTTTAATATAGTTTAAGTGCGTTTCAAACGTTCTTATAGCTTAAAAGTACGTTTGTAGAAGTTTTTTTTTTTTTTTTCTTATTACTTATATGTTACAACTGCTTTAGAATGAATGATATCGAACTTAAAACGGGGATACACACACGTGCTAAGTGTGTATAAGAGAAAATAAGTAGAAAAGTAATTTCTTTTCCCTCTTGATTGAGGAATTTCTAAATGACAAAATATTTGTTCAAAATGATTCTATGTCTCGGTTTAGTACCCACAACTTGGGAAATTATTTTACCTTAGGTGTAAGATAATGGAGTTCGATTCAACTATTCTTCACATTAGTGTTTTTTTTTTTAATAAAATTGTAAAAATAATGTTTTTTTTAATGTGTATAAGATGAAATTTCAACTCTTTTCCGGTTTATATATATGAATAAAAAACACAAAAATATACGAAGATCCTATATTTAGGTTCTCTCTTACAAAAACTCGATCAAATCTCAATACAGCTTCTTAAGTAGGCCTAAAATAATCGATGTCAAGATTTGGCATGTATGACACCAATTTTTTGTGTTACATTTCTTCCTCATTTATAAATAAACTTGTTTTCTGCTTCTTGTTTCCTTGAGATGTTTTCAACTATTTCCTTCTGACATTACTTTCCCTTATGCAAATTTTCTTGAGTTTGTATTCACTAAGGAATTGCTCTGTCTCTTTGCTTCTGTTTTATGTCTTGATTGGACCTGTAGTTTATAGATAAAACTATCTCCCTACAGTTTCTCTAATCAGGTACCTATTATCACGTATTCCTCTCTTTTTTATACTCTATGGTGTGTTCTCATTTATGGTACCATCTTTACAAATCTATATTCGGTCTCCCAGAAATCAGTTAGCCCATTTCTTGCACAACATAGAATTCCAATTATTCATTGCACCTTTTGCTTAGGTGGACCAAAGCTTTTAAAAATTTGCAGCTGCTTACTTACTTCCTGGAGCCTATAGAGTCAATAAGTTAGATGGTTTAAGAACGATATTAAAAACCATTATTTTCAAGGCTAGTATGGATATGTTCAAACCATCGAAATATGTAAGCAAAGAAGCCTAGAAAAAAAATATGAAAACTTTGAGAAACAAAGCATATTCTTACCCATTTTTAGATATTTTTCATTAAACAAAATCACATATTTGCCTACTATTGATTTGTATCAGATCAAGTTCCCTTTCTTGCATTAAATTTATATTACCTTGTGGATTTTATACACAAACTTTGGACAATGGCAAAAATTCAAGTATGAGAATTTCACCTTCGGGTTTCGTTTCTTGTCCAAAACCAAACATTTACTTGATTTAGGATGAAATATAAAGTTGTTTATTTGTTTCCATATATTCCATATTGTGGGTACCTGGTAGAAAAAACTCTTTCTACATCGGTTTTAAAAAACATTCTACATCAGTTCCATAATCGATGTAGATGTAGACGATATAGAACGTTTCGGTTCTATAATCGATGTACTATGTGCATGTACTACACCGATTAATAAATAAATCATTGACGTATAATACTGACCCTAAGAGCACTTAGGAGGAGATACTACATGGGTTGTGACTCTCAACCCTTATTTAAGATTTAGTAAGTTTAGAAGGGAGTGAGGCGCTGAAATTATGTAGTATCTACCCTATTATATCGGTTAGGAGCCAAACAGATGTAGTTTCCATCATATTACATCGGATTACATCGGTTGTGGCTCCCAACCGATATCTGTATTTTAAAAAAAAATCAAAATTTTTCAACTTTCTTTGATAAAAGCTTTAATACATACAATGAAATATCACAAAAATTTTCCAAATTATTTGACAAGTATAGATAAGTGAAATAGAAAAAAAGATGTCAAAATACTAAAAAAATAAAAAACAAATAATAGATGATGAAATTTTGGAAAAATTTTGAATTTCGAACCCCCCTTTGAGATTGCCCACGAAGTTCGTTACGTCATTTCGAACAACTTTTATTTTTGGAACGTCTCAATCCGAGTTTTTTATAAAAAATTACGAGCGCTTTAAGTTCTTTCGTCTTAAAATTTTGAAATCTAGAATTTATGATAAATTTATACAATATAAGAACTCTACTATCAAATAACTAAATTTATATAATGTAACAACTCTACAATATAAGAACTCTACAATATAAAAATTCTATTAACCTGTATTATCATCATTGATGAAATATGTTATTTAAATCAAATATTAAGATATAAACTTAAAGATTTATAATAATATAGTAATGATTTAATATTTTAAATTATATAAAAAAAGTTAAATGGTTTTATCTCCTATTTTTCTATCTTTCTTATTTCTTTTTTTCACCACTCTTTTGTTTTCATTGTTCTCTTTTGTCCCGCACTCTTTTATCAATCTTTTCTTTATACTACTATATAGATTTCAAGTGTTAGCATTTTAATTTTTTTAACTTGGAAATTATTTATATCAATTATTAAATATTAAAAATTTAAAATAATTTAATGTTTATATTCAAATAATTTAAATGTATATTTTTATTTTTTAAAAATATATTTACTTTTTTGTGTTCAGTAAAAAAAGTTTCTATTTAAGTTGAAATTTATAATATTTGAATTATAAAAAAAATTACGAAAATTTGAACGAAAGCAGTTTAAATTTTAAACATTTTAATTTCTTATCTAAGGATATTAACAAAATAATGAATAGTATCATTCAGTATAAACGGAGAAAAAATATTTTCATTCCCAACTGATAATCACTTTAAAATAGTGGAGCATGGATAACGAATTAACCTTTATTTAATGTGGACTTTGTATAGTTTATTATTTTAAAAAAAAAATGAATGTTTAGCTATAAAGTATATGCTGTTTGAATAAAAAATAATAAATTAGAATTCTAGGAATTATAGTAATAATGTAATTACTTAAAATTAGATAATATTAAATTTTATTTAAAAGGTAAAAATTTGAAATCTTTTATACTCTTATTTATGTTTTTTCTCTGTATGTTTTTTCTTTGACTTAACTTTAATAGGGTTATTACAAGCTTAAGTAAGCTCGTAGAGTCATCTACTCGTCAATATTTTTTTTATTAACATTAACATAATTTCTTTTAAACTAAAATCAATCATGGTTGCTTTTTTAATGACCATTATCAATGCTATTTTTTTATCAATAAAAGTAAGTATTATTTATTAAGGTGATTTATTTTTGATTTATGTGAATTAAAATTGTTTTTAATCAACGTTAATAAAAAAAATAAGGTAAAGTTACTTCTTTACCAATATCAATCAACACTAATAAAGTTATTTTCTTTCAAAGAACCATAGTATTAACCTTTGTTAGAAAATTTCTATTTCTTATCAATGTATGCCACAATTGTTTTACCATCTACATCACTAGTATTATATGAATGTCATTTTTATATTTAATAATAACTAAAGTACTTTATAAAAAAATTAAAGTTCAATAAATTTGAATTATCTTATAAAAAATATTTTAGAAAAACTAGAAATTAATAGAAAAACTACTTAAATTTAATGTATTTGATTTCCTAAAAATTATGACATTTATTTTTATCTAAAAGACAGGTTTGTCTTTCTGTTTTAGTAATTAGTTAGCATTTTGTTACCTCAAATTTTTGGCTTAAGTGTGTCAAGAAAACTTGTTAATTTTGACACTGCAAGTGCATCATATATTTTACAATCTACCGATATTTAAATATATTTTCTAATTATTTAAGAAGTTATCAATCTTGCCCATACATTCGAATTCTATATTGGATGACAATAATTTCCATAATAAAGCGACCCGCCAACTAATTAATCGTTGAGACTGGAAGAATTGTCGCAAAATTAAGAGCTTTGATTTTACATACATACTGAAACAGCGGCTTTTGAGGCACACGGCGCAAACACTTGAAGGGAAAAATATAATAGAAGGAATAAAACGGAATGGATGCTCGAAAAAAATTTTAAAATTAAACTCCGCCTGTGGTATTATCGTCCTAATTCCATCACATGGAGGAGATTGCGCACTGCAATCTCTAACATCAATATCATTTATCCAATTATTAGATATTTCAAGCAGATTAAAGACTAGGAAATGGTTGTAAAGGAAAGGGAGTGCTATTCCATTTACCGGTTTGAAAAACACAAGGTATCTTTATAATAAAAGTAGAATTAGATCTGCGGGAAAACCCATTCAATAGGTACTATAAGCTCCAAGCACAAGTTTTGAATAATGAAGCAAATAAAATATCAGCGCAAAAGGAACAAAACTCTATTTTAAGTACGAGCCCAAAATCGAACCAAACTTTAGACTCAGCGCTTGCCACCTCCACCACCAAGCTTGGGTCCTTTGGGTGCAGCACCCTTGCTAACAGCACCTTTGCCTTGTGATTTTTGTAACTTCGCCTGAACTTCAGCCTTCTTCGCCTTCTTCTCATCCTTTGTTTTCTTTACCCTCTCTTTGATTTCACTGCAGGACATATCAACTATTACAATGAGACACTGTACTATATTTACATGACATACATACAGTACTATATTTGCAAGAGATACAAATGTTGTTATACAATCAAGCAACAACAGCATCGCCTTTAAACATGAGAAAATTAAAAAGAAAAGAAAACACACCGCAGAGCAGCTTCTCTGGCAGCATCACGAACTTCTGGCTTCTCTGATCTTTTCTTCTGAATAACTTCCAGTGTAGCACCAACAATGGACCTAGAGTAAGGTTTCTTGGTGGCCCTACGCCTCTTTTTCACAGCTTCTTGGGCAATATCCTGCACATCACAATTACACAGATAAAAAGTCAATGAAAAATTTAATCAAAACATACACACGCGCACAGAGATCCCAGGTAAAACAAAGAAAGTGGCACAGTAAAGTATAACAAGATGGTTATGATTACTGATATTGCTTAAGTAACATACAAACAATTTCATTTACATATTCACCTTCTTATGCTGTTTCCTGTACATGGCAGTCCAGGTGAGCTTTGATGGCTTCAATCGGTTGTGGAAATACCTCTTGCATTTGGAGTTGGCGAAGAGGAAGACCTACTCATTAAAAATCAATACTCTCGCATAAGTGATCAATTATCAAGACAGCATTACATAGTAACATATCATCCCTAAAATTCAAGAAATGCCACAATTATGTTACCTGAGAATCACCACGGACAAATCTTATGCCTTTCCCAGGGTAGATCTTTGCACCACTGAAACGGCAAAGCTCGGTCCTAACATACAAACATCAGCTATAAGTGAGCAGACCTTCCAAAGTGCAAAGATTATAATTTGAAATATCACCAACCATTTAATTCATACTAATACGTAAAAGGTGTGGAAAAAATTACAAACTTCAACCTAAAAAGGTCCTCAACTCAACAACTTACATAACACCAAAAGTAACTGCAATGTGTCTTCCATGCTTTACTATCTAGTATAACAATAACAAATTTCCAACAAATACATCCATTCAACAGAACAATCTCAGGCTGAAAACATTTCAAACAGAAAACGGTAGTTTTGAAGCGATCTAATATTCAATATTCCACTGGGATGATGGTGGACTTCATCATTCAAACCTACACCAGGTCAACAATCACAAATCAAAAATACACTTCAGCATTTTAGAAAATTTAAGGTTTTTGCCAACATAAGGCCCAAAAATGACAGCAGCGCAAATCTTTCATCTTCTGTAAATTAGTCAATCAATAATGCCAATTTCTAGCGAATCCATAACAATACAACAAATGTCTAAAAGAAAACGCAATCCCGCTTCAGCGAGCCTAAATCGATTGTTCAACAATATAACAACTGGCCTTTCCTAAAACGACGGCGTAGCTATCAACTACAACAATGACAAAACGACGACAAGTCGCGTGTTCGCACCGATATCAAAACGAAATAAAGAGCAGAAACGTTTCAATGAAGAACTTGAGAGCATGAAATTCAAGAATAAGATTATTGAATGTACAGAATTTGATTTTGGAGAAAACCTACTTGAGAACCATTGTCGCTGCTGTTCCTCCTCCTCAATCTCCTTTTCCTTAGAAACCCTAAAATGAAATGGTTGTTTATATCTATGTATACCCTAAATCTAAATAAATAGCCTTAGGTTATAATAAAACTACGATAATGCCATCAGAAATTAGGTCGGGTGGTGAACAGGTATTGATAGAAAGCCCAGATTAATCTTTCTCTGTCAGAAAAAAGAGGACTAGCTGGTATTGACTAGTTGGGCCTGAGCTGACTGTATGAATTTTGTTCAAAAAACCCCAAAATCTCTTTACTATCCAATAGGCTAGTTTAATTTTAGGATAATTCCATTTTGCACCCCCCACAATTTTCTTGTAACCCCATGAGTTTTAGATTCTACAATTCAAAAATTATTTTTAACTTCTGAAATGTATAATTTCAAATACTTTTCGACTTTTATTATCTAAAAATTATTCTTTTTATTACATAATTTGAAAACCAATTTTTATAAAAATATTTCTAAATTGTATAATATGATAATCTTTCAAATTACGCCATTTAAAAAAATATTTTTTAACTTTTAAATCGTATCATTTGAAAATATCTTCTAAATTACATAATTAGAATTTTTTTAATAAAAAAAAAATTAAATTACATAATCTAATTTTTTTTCTTAAATTCATTTATATCATAACACAGGTTAGTGAAACCTTATAAGATGAATGAACTAATTAATAATATATATATATATATATATATATATATATATATATATATATATATATATTAGTTTATTCATGTCATAAGGATAATACAATTACAAGAAAACATAGAGAGAAGCAAAGGATGATTTAATCTTTTAACAATAAGATAATTTGAAACTATGAAGTGCATAAATGACCTGATTTTACACCAATAATATATGGGCTGTTTGCCTTTCGAAAACCATCATAAAATTCTACTATATTTTATAATTCAAACAAATTATAGTTTTCTTTTCCAATGTGATGGGTATATTGTTTATATATTATGTTAACGTTCTTTGTCAGTTGTAAGTATGTATTCAATGTTTTTGTTCTTAAAATTTAAGGCAAAGTTTAGTAGGATAATCCTTTTAAAGTTAATTTATTTTAGCATTTTTTGACTATCCAGTAAAAAAATATTTAAAAGAGAAAAACATGATAAGTGTATAAGTGATTAACTATTAAGTTAATAATTATTTTAATTCTTAGGTTTATAATAATTTAAGATTGAATATTAAATTAGATAATTAATTTAAATTATAATCTAAATTTTCAATTTTAATCACTAAATGATTTTCTCACAATTGAACAATCTAAAACATAATTTTTTAAATGATAAAGTTCCATTGCATAAAAAATTCATATTTTTGAAAAATATCATAGTTCCTAAAAATAAATAATTGTAACATATAGCGATGAAATTACAAGTAAATTTAATATATTATTTCATATATTACATAATTAGTATGACAAATTAATTTAAATTATCCAAATATTTAACAAAATTGTAAAATATTAACAATTTCAATCAATATGTTATTCATTTTTTTCATTTAAAATTTTTTCTATTTTCTTTAAAATATGCCTTTATCATTTTACTTCAATAAAATAAATTTTGCAAATGTTATTATAGCAAAATTAAAACTATAAAAATATATTATTCAATTTTTATTATTAATATAATTAATCACAATTTAATAACTTAATAAATTATCTATATTCACACAAGTTACAGTTAAAAAAATAAATTTAAGTTATGATTATTATCCAAATATGCCATAAAACTTATTTCATTAATTTAAATTAGTTTATTCAAATTTAACTATTTATTACGGTTAAGGAAATACATATCTTAAATCAATTGATTATTAATTATTATAAACAAAATATTACACTAAACTTAAATGATTAGATATGTAAAAAATGGTGCACAGGGAAGAAAATCATTTTAAAAAGTAATAAAGTGGTAGTTGGTGAACTGGTTCATCAACCAAATCAGGATCAATGATTAGATTTGGCAAAAGGACTATTAGCTACATCATTGAATATTTGGTGTTCGTTTATTTTACTGTAAAATGAATCATAAATCACATCTCAATTATTAAAAAAAATCACATCTCATGAATCACACTATAATACAGTTTAAACTTTAGTGTTTGTTTTTGATTGAGATGGATGTTTGGAAAAAAAAAATTACGGATTATGGAACAATTTTTTTTTATATTGTTATAATTTTTATAATTTAAATATAATTAAAAATAAAACAAGAATTAATGTAGATACAAAACAGAGTCCATTCTATATTGTTATAGGTAAAAAAACTTTAATATTTTCAAATATTTAAAATTTTCCTTAAATTTAACTTTTAAAGAAACTATAATAAAAGCTTAAATAAAAACATTTGACATTAAATAATTATGAAAAATGAAAAAAGACAAATAAGGAAAGCCAAAATGAAAGAAATGATATAGTTATGTGTTTGAGTGGTAGGACATGTAGTAGTGGGATGCAATGAAAAAGGAAGGAAAGAAGAGGGTGGAATGAGTATACACAACAAGGCATGTCATTATGTAAGGATGAAGATGACACCTCACTCAAGAATTAAATTAACAGGGAAGGAAGGAAGGAAGTGAAAGAAACCCTTTTCTTTCTCTTCAACCAAACCCCTTCCTCTCTATTCCTATCTCTTCATTTTTTTTTTCTTTCCAACAAATTCACAAACACATAGAGTGCTTGTTCCTTCTGGCAATCCTTGTGTTGTTCGTGAAATGGGGGACAAGCACCATCTAGACGACAGCAGCGATTTCACCTCCGAGGACGAGGGCACCGAGGATTACCGCCGCGGTGGCTACCACGCTATCCGAATCGGCGACACCTTTAACGCCGGTCGCTACGTCGTTCAGTCTAAGCTCGGTTGGGGCCATTTCTCCACTGTCTGGCTCGCTTGGGACGTCAAACATTCTGTCTGTTCCTCTCTCTCTCTCTCTCTCTATCTCTCTGTGTTCTAGGTTTATTCATGAAATGGTTTTGTTTTTGCCTTTTTGAGTTCAGTTGCGTGTTAGGCTGGTTAATTTCTAATCTAGAATCAGTGCAAGAGATTATTGGCGTTTTAGCAGCGGTTGACACTAAATTGGCAGCGGTTTTTTTATTTTTGGATTTTGTTGACTTGTTTTTTTTTTTTTTTTTTTTTTTTTTTTTTTTTTTGGTTGTGTGGAGATCTGCAGAGATATGTGGCTTTGAAGGTTCAGAAGAGTGCTCAGCACTACACTGAGGCGGCCATGGATGAGATAACGATTTTGCAACAGATTGCGGAGGGAGACCCTGACGATAAGAAATGTGTGGTGAAGCTTTTGGACCATTTCAAGCATTCTGGTCCCAACGGGCAGCATGTCTGCATGGTGTTTGAGTACCTTGGGGACAATCTTTTGACGCTTATTAAGTACTCGGATTACCGCGGGTTGTCTATTGCCATGGTTAAGGAGATTTGCTTTCACATTCTGGTTGGATTGGATTACTTGCACAAACAGCTTTCCATCATACATACTGACTTGAAGCCTGAAAACATCCTGCTTTTGTCGATGATTGATCCATCTAAGGATCCTAGGAAGTCTGGGGCGCAGCTTATTCTTCCTAATAGTAAAGATAAGATTGTGCTGGAGTCGACAGGTGTGAAAGATACGAAGATGTTGAATGGGGATTTGGTTAAGAATCACAAGAAGAAGATTAAGAGAAAAGCTAAACAAGCTGCCCATGGTTGTTTTGAGAAGGAAGCTTCTGAAGGAGTTGAGGGTAATCCTGAAACTTCTGGGGCTGTGGAGTCGTCACCTAATGCGAGTTCTGCAAGAGAACGGGCTTCCAGTTCTGCAGGAACTAGCAGGTTATCGGATGCTGATGGAACAAAGTTGAAAGACCAGGGTAACAAAAGAGGAAGCCGATCAATGAGACAGAAGCTGCTGGCATCAGTTGATCTCAAGTGCAAGTTAGTGGACTTTGGCAATGCCTGCTGGACATATAAACAGTTTACTAATGATATCCAGACAAGACAGTATCGGTGCCCAGAGGTGATCCTTGGGTCAAAATATTCTACGTCTGCAGATCTTTGGTCCTTTGCTTGCATTTGTTTTGAGCTTGCAACTGGAGATGTGTTATTTGATCCTCACAGTGGTGACAACTTTGATAGGGATGAGGTATGTGTATTTTGTTTACTTATTTGTATGTTCTACCTGATCATTCTAATGAGATTGCCGTCCGTACCAGTTGTGGGATTCAACCTATGTATTTTTGGTTTGCATACCCCCCTCCCCAAAATAGTGAGAAAGAAGTTTGTTTGCAATGTTTAGACATAAACTTTGGGTGATTGAAAACTGCAGACTAGATAAAACATATGCTAGTATGGTAAGGTACATTTGATAGGGGCTGAATCAGATCTATTAAAATCCGGCATTGTTCATGAAATGGGATGTAGGAATTTTATGGTATTATTCATGTTGATGAACTTCACGACTCCTGTATTTTTGGTTTAAATATGTTTTTTGGTCTTTGTAAATATGGACAAATTTGTTTTTGGCCCTCAATTTTTTTATTGCATTTGATCCTCGTAAGTATTAAAATGGTCCTTGTCACTGACTAGTAGTAACATGATATGCATTTAGTCATGGCATGTTAGCAGCCATCCTAAGATGGCATGCAATGTGTGTTGAAAGCTTCCTTAACTGTGGTCACCCTTATCTTGCCTTAATTGTGGCTTATCAGAGTTTGTTGTTAGTGTTTTAGAAAAGGGCTAATTAGAAAGGCTAAGTTAAGCGCTGTAATGTACAATCACCGGGACGTTGACTCTCAATGGATTGAAATCCTACATTGACTAGATATATGACCTTTGTAGTCCTTATAAACCTTGCGCAGTATTCACCTTACAAGTAAATTTTGTGAGGTTGATTTAGGCCCTTAACCCAAATTTTGAGATAAGATCAAAACCTATTCTAGATCCACTGATTGGCCACTACTTGCCACATTTTATGCCCATGGCCCTGGGCATTAATCAAAACAAAGTCTTATCCCACTAGGAAAACTCATGTCAATCAAAATTAACAAAAGTAATTTGAAGGATGATAACCAAATTTAGCCATATTTACATGGAGTATATTTGACCCTTTCATGTTTCCAACTTGTTCATTTCCTTGGTTGAAGGGATTAAATATATGGACTTTTTCAAGTCCAAATTGTTGAAGGTGTTTTGAATCCTAACGCAAAATTACTTAATGTGAATCATCATCATTCACAGCTGAAGTCAATTAATCTGAAATATAAGCTCAAATATCATTGAAGCCATAAATTGGATCATTGACTGAAGTAATAAAACCCCTTTGCTAATAAACCATTTTTTTTAATTTACCATTAACCAAAGCACAAAATTTTAACTTGTGGAATGATACAATTATAGCCCCAAGTCGGCATCAAAACCATTTATGGAGCTGAATGAGTGCAAGTGCAACACTTTATCTTAATTTTTGTGTAACATCCAGTATATCATTAATTTAAAAAGGCAAGGTCTTTATGCTCAATATGTGCAGCATCCCATATCCTATTCACGATGTTAGCTCTGTACCTTTCCTTGTCCATATGGTAGTGGCTGTTGAGGGCCTGATATGTATGTTCCAGCTCTCATAACTGCTATTGGGATCACTGTTCTTGGTGAGCCTTGACTGGAACATAAACTGACTAGCTCAAATATTATATGCGAATGATCAGTCTTGGTAGATGTTTTTTTTGTTTATATATTAACTATATACTAAGGTTTTTGTTTTGTCACAAACAAACAATTTTATAAGAGAGGATAAGGTGTGTCTTCTAAAATATAGAGAAACTTGAATGGAAACAAATTTCACAAAAAAATTGCACTGTCTTACTAGGCACTATAGGGTTAGGAATGTAAGCATTGGGAAAAAGGTTGGGGTAGCGCATTGTGGAAAAGATGGTAGAATCTTGTCTTATTAGTTGGTTTGGGCATTTGTGGAGAGATTTGTAAAAGGAGACTAGATAGATGGAGGGTAGGGCAGGCATTAGAAGTAGCGGAAGACTGAAAAACTATAGGCAAAACAATTAAAGAGTATGTAGAAGTCAATAATTTGCTGTTAGACATGGGTGTGTTTGGGTAAGCATAATTTTAGTGCTTACTGAATAAGTTCTTATCATAAGTTGGTTTTATAAAAGAGGAAATGGGGTTAACCTTTTTCTTATGCAAGTTATAAGTTGTGTTCATAAGCTATGTCGAAGAGCTTTCTAAAATAAGCTGAATGGGTATGTCATAAGCTATTTTCATAAGTTTTTCCAAATACTTATCAAGTGTCTGTATCATAATATAAGCCCAAATAAGTTATAAATAAGCTATTCTAAACACATCCATAATTTATGATAGAATATGATGACATCATTTGATACCCTTTTTAGTCAACCCTAGGACAAGGCTTGGCTATTGTTTTTGTCATAGTTATCTAGTCTTGTTGAATTATTAATAGAAAGTAAATGCAGTTGCAAAGACCATGGGTTTAACATTAAATAAAACTCAAATCCAAATTCCGTCATTAAGGTACTTCAACTCTTCAATATCCTTTTCATGAGTTTGGTTTGCCACTGAACACAAATACACTGGAAAGGAAGAACTTATTTGTGTTCCCAGAAATGTAGCCTGAGTCGATCACATCTTAGTAGTGAAATAGAGTCAAATAAAATGCCTTGTTCCCGAGCATCTTATTATCGCTGAGATGGAAGGTCTTTTCAACAGCATTCACGGATGTAAATAATTGTAATAAAATCTGGTTGCTAGTTTATTGTGGTTTGTGTTTTCATGTATGCTTTTGCAGAAACTGAGTTAGATATTTTAAATATATCATTAACACCAATTAGTTGTCATAATTTCATCAGTTAAATCGTTTATTGCTTTACAACTTGCTACCAAAATAACCCATGTTTTGCAATGATTGTCGTATATGATTTTTCGAGTAAAATATCTATTTTTAATTACTACCAAAATAACCCATGTTTTGCAGTGATTGTAGTATAAAATTTTCCGAGTTAAATATCTGTATTTAAGAATGCTTTTTTCTGCCTTGCTTTTGTCCTCCTTGTTCCTTGCAACTTTTCTTTCCATAGTAATTATCATGGTTATCAAAATTGCAAGTCAACTTGTAAACTCATCCGAGTATACCTTCTCACACCCTTGAACGTAGTTAACTTGCACGTATAATTGTTTTAGTAGACTTGAACAAACTTGCTCAAACTCTTATTAAAATTGTGAGTTTAGAGTTCAATCTATGAGCACTGTTGGACATTAAAAAAAAGCTTAAAACGACACTGGATTTCTTTGTTTCAAGGTCATGATTTATGCAAGATGCACCTAGGTAATCATTCCATGGTTCACTTGTTCTCTTTTCCAATCTTCTTTCTCTATTGGGTGTTGATGTTGTGTTCTCCTATCGCGAAAACAAATCTGCCTTGGTGTCTTTTTCAGCTCTGCTCTGTTTTTGTTTTGATGTTCTCTTTTGATTTGTTCTGGACACCTTGACGATCTCACCACTCTCCTATTTCCTTTCTCTTGTCCGTTTCATAGATAGGGATAGCACAAGCTACAGATTAGCGGGTTGTATCATATTGGGGTTTTAGGTCTTTTTACTGCTCTCTTGATATTTTGGAGTGTGGTCCTCAATTTAAGTCTAACAGCTTCTTATGTAAAGCATAATACATAATATAATATAATATAATCAACTAAAGTAATGATAAAAGGATAATAATGCTAGGAAGTCATGTATAGTTAAACTCTGATCAGTGTCATTGATGGCAGATTGTGGTGGCTGGCCAAAAGTCTACCCTATAAATATGATAGATAGTGTTGTAACATTTGGTGGAAGCATGACTTTTATAAATAGGGGATTGTTGGAATAAAATTATCCTAATATCTATATAGTTATTAGGAAAAATATCCCTAGTATATACACATTCATTTCAGCTGATTTTTATTTCCTTTTTTAAGAGTGTAATTGTTACAAATAGAGGAGTTTGTTAGGCCTAATGTGTCACCCGCTATCGAGTTCCTCCCTAGTCCATGCTTGAGATGTCCAATCCTTGATGTGAGGAGATGTGTTGAAGATCCTGCATTGACTAGAAATAGAGTCAAATTTACAAATATAAGTGGGTTGTAAATCTTATCTTACCAAGTTGGTTTTTTTGAGGTTGAGTTAGACGATGTTGTTGGTGCCATGGATCATTGTATACATCATTGTAATTGGATTGTGGAGAGAGAAAAACATAGATGGAGCAATGTGGGATATTGTGTATCCATTGGAGAGAATATTGTCTCCGAGCAAGAAACAAAATGTTGTTGCTAGATCAAGTTCAGTAGTTGAATATGGATCTATGGCTTTGGCTACTTGTAAACTGGTGTGGATTAAACAACCCCTTCGCGAGTTGAAATTTTGTGAAGTTGAGCAGGTGAAGTTGTATTGTGATAATAAGGAAACCCTTCATATTGCTTCCAATCTTATGTTTCATGAAAAAAGGACCAAACACATAAAGATCAATTGTTATTTTATCATGGAGAAGCTGCTGTCCAAGGAATTGTGTACTCAATTTATCTGCTCTAAATACCAGCTTGTAGACATTCTCACTATGTCCTTGAGAGGGCCTAAAATTAAATTTATATGTTACAAACTTGCTACATACAATTTATATGTTCTAGCGAGAGGGGTAGTGTGAAAGCTATGTTTGTTATAGTAGTGTACAACTTGCATAAAGCTGTTTTCGGGTGTACCTATCTTTAGGATAAGGAACATAGATTAAACGGACTTTCATCACATTTAAATTCAAGTGTTTCTTTGACAAGACAGCAAAATGTATCTTCCAAATTATGGAGAATAATTTATGTAGCCATACTTTTACATTTCAATTTGATTTGCAAGTCACCCTTCTAGAGTCAAAATGGTGCATTTTGAAAATTAATCCGTGATGGATTGCATTTAGTCATGATGCTTATTTTGAGTAAGCATAAAATAAAATTATGTGCATTTTGTGTTTATGACAACCATGCTTGGTAACATTCTTTCCTAACCAGGAATTTGTGTGCTTTCTGTTTGTTGACGTGAACTAGACGTTAGGTAAAGTTAAATCTAGGAGGTCACATTCTTATATAAAAGCGTCAAGGCCTCTCATAGTAGGACTAACCTCATCACCTATTAATTTTTCATATGAAATTTCAAAGCATTGAAATAACCCGAGAAAAAAAAAAATATACAAAACTTAGATCCTTTCAAAGAAGAGAGCTTGGCCCAAGCATTTGTATGACCATTTCTTGTACGTAGTAAACCACCTATGTCCCCTTCCTATAATATCAAGACGAACTGTAATTGGGACATGGAGAGAGTCAACCTTTATAGGTACTCTAGTGATTTGCTTTAGATCAATACAAAGTAAGCTGTCTGGTGAAGACACATGAATGCTTTTTATTTTATGTTAAATCTCTAACATGCCCCAAATGTATAAGATATTTGTGCTTTAAGCATGTTTCATACACAAACCAGCATGGAATAGAGCTTAGCCTCGTGGGTTGTGGCACTGTGTCCATATTCCTTTTGTACATTGTCTAGACAGGTTTAACTTTTTTAGCTTGCCTAATCATTTAGGCAAAAATTCTATAAAAGAATATATTATTAGGCAAATTGATTGATTCAGGCAGATTGTCTTCCTTTTGGTGAAACAGTTCGGTTCGCGCGCTGTTTACTTATGCAACTTCTTGGATCTGCTTATCTTTCCGAGGACTATATAGTAATTTGCTTTGTTTGGGAGTGATTTGTTAAATCTTTATATTATGTTAGTTTATTTTCAGTGTTGCTGACGTTTTGAAATAATTTTTACTTGCATTTGCGCTCCGTTTTTTATGTGTAATATTCTTATTGTATCTCAGGACCACTTAGCATTAATGATGGAACTTCTTGGAATGATGCCACGTAAGGTAACAATATTGTTCTATCCATTTTTTGGGTCTTAACCATTATGGTTCATTGGTTCATGATTAACTTGAGTGTGCGAATTATAATTCTCAGATAGCACTAGGGGGGCGTTATTCCCGTGATTTCTTTAATAGATATGGTGATTTAAGGCACATCCGGCGGTTGCGATTCTGGCCCTTGAATAAAGTCCTCATGGAGAAGTATGATTTCAGTGAGAGAGATGCAAATGATTTGACGGACTTTTTGGCTCCTATCCTTGATTTTGTTCCTGAAAAGCGGCCTACAGCTGGTCAGTGCCTTCTGCATCCTTGGATCAATGTAGGTCCACGTCTTTTGGAGCCATCTGTGCCTTCTAATCACAACCCAGCTGCTGAAACTGCTGTTTTGGATCAGAAGAAAAAGGAAAAAGATGAGAGGGAGGCCATGGAGGCAGGAGTGGGAAATATTGTTATCAATTCAGATTCTAAATTACTGATGCAATCACCATCAAAGAAAGCCTTCCAAGCCACCCAGCAGTAGTTGATCTGGCAAGAGCTCTTTCCTGTGTTACTGTTTCTATGTTCTAATGCGTGCCCCTACATCGTTTCTCTCAATTGTTGGTGCCCATGGGAATTGTGTTTGGGGCATGTTCATTTCATGGGTTTGGATGGGGTAGGAAATTCAGGTGCCAGCTAAATCCTTTCAAGTCTTTCACATTGCATACGACAGCTCTCACTACTAAGAATACCGTTGTCATATACCCCCTGCCTTGTTTCTCATGCATATGATAGGTCATAGATGAGCCTGTCAACTGGTTACATTGACTTGTTTGTGATTATCATGTACTCTTGTGCTTAATGATATTCTTGATATTAAAACAATATAGACATTTTCAGGAATTTCATTAACTAATTTTTAATTTTATAGTAACAGGAATGTTGAAAGACAAGGAGTAAACAATTTAGTTGAAATCAAGAGTGGATTTGGTTCTTGTATTTTTATTAATTTGGGACCGATGGGAAGGGAAATTAGTCTCATACAGAGGTTACGCTTTCACATGTGGTAGTAATGAAGAACTTGCAAAGAAGGAACGCCAAGTTAACTAAATTTTGTTGTTTTTTGGTTGTGCCAGTTAAACCAATTTCATAGATTGAACTTTTTTTTAGTTTTGGTTTCTAGATTACTTGTGAGATTTAATTTTTTTTATTATTATTTCTTATGTATGAATCGAGTTTTAGGATTAGGTTTCAAGTAAGTGTCTTCTTTTTTGTAAACACCACCCCGCCCCCCTTCTCTTCACATGCATGTGTGTGTTGAGTTTTTATTAATTTTTTTTGTTTATTAGGTATTTAAATTTTTTATATTTTTTTTAATTAAGTTCGTATTGTTTAATTTTTTCCTTAACGGAGTGACATGATTGTTATCTTGATGTCATCTTGTTTGTTTTCACGTGTTAAGAAGTGTTAAGAAATGTGAAATTTTGTATTGTTATGTGAAATTTTGTATTGTTGTTAATATAAAATAATAATTAATTTTTATTGTTTTAATTGAAAATATGTTAGATAACGAGATCTTCCTGTTTTCTTATGATTTTCACGTCATTACCTACAATGATGAAGGAATTGTCACCGTCACTATTATTAATGAAGGTGAAAATGAAATTTGACCGGATCTCAATTGAAAATATTTAAATTTATAAAAGTCTTAAAACTTAATTAAGTTATATATATACATATACACATTAATAAATAAGTAGAACACTCTAAGTAAAATGCACTATATTTTCTCCATCTTATTTATTCAAATTGATATCAGGAGCCTCGATTATTTTTGTCCATTATCTTTGGAAATCATTGTCATCGATTTTGTTTTGACAAAGTAAGGATTAAATGAATCTCGAGGGATGCGTTGCTCGTCACTAGCTCCTCTTCAGGTGTGTGACTCCTATGTATTGTCTTCTCAATGTTGGAATCACAACGAACCATCATCATTCGTCTTGAAACGTTTTTTGGGCATGTTTATATCCTTGTCCTTCTAGTTCATTGGTTATAGTTCATAGCTATAATTTGTTTGTGGTTGTCTTTGGAATGACTTTTACTTTTCCTACTGGACAAAATATTATCTTCGTTTGCATATTTTTAGTTATGGTTCCTTGGTCAAGGGTACCTTGACCAATTGGAGAAGGATGTCATTGTTCTTAAAGAAATTGGACTTTCAATTATATGTTATTTTATGGCAATTAGTTGAGTAGGATGTCTTAAAAATTTTAAGATTATTTAAGACATGTTCTTTCTTTTGGAAAAAGGTGCCCGATGTTCTTGCTAGTAACATTCAACATCTTTTTTTGATGCAACTCAAATAGTAACCTCTCTTATACATACCAATGAAGTAAGATGATCCTAAGTTAAAGAAGCCTACACTCAAATTTTAGCTAATGATCAAAATCCTTCATGGATAGCTTAGTCAGTAGACTTCGTTGGGTGTTAAAAGATGAAAATTCGGCTAATGTTATTAAGAACTAGCAACTATAGCACCATGAGGAAGGGATGGAGGTCGTAACTACTAAGGAGGACATGACGGCCAAAGTGGGCATCCTCAATGCTCATATTATAAGATATTATAAGAGAACGGGTCATATCCAAGAAAGATGTTATTTCTTGCATGGTTTTCTAATCTAAATCTAAAAATTTAGAATCTAAAATTTCTAATGAAGAGTGTCAAGAATTTTTTAGATACTAATATGAAAAATCAATCAATCATAATACAATTCTTTTCAAGGTCAAGTATGTCAAATGAATGCATTTCTCAATTTATGAAATAAGTATATTTAAATAATGAATAAACATATTCAATTACAAGTTAATGTGAGATGAAATACAATTTGATTTACAATCTATCATTTAAAAACTAGGTATAGACTGGCTAGTCTCCTTGCATCTGCATTTAGACAAGTGTTAATATAATCATAAATCTATCAAAGCATATAAAATATCTATAAGATTTATTATCATTAAAACTTGAATGCTCATAAGGTTTATTGTTAGACAGTAAAATGGAGTGTTGAACTTGTGCGGTTTAAACTACCCTTTAAGAGTTCAAATTTTGTAAAAATGAATAAATGAAGATATATTTCTACATATTATCTTCATTCCAGTATTGTATGAAAAAACTAAATATATAAATATTGATTTTTAATTTATTAGAGAAAGATTATTGTCCAAAATCTTATTATTGAGTTTGTCCGTTTTAATTATTAATTAAAAAATATTCTAACTAAATTCGAAGACAACATAAGATTTATTTTATATGTTTTAAGCTTGGTGCATATTAACTATAGCTCAATTTGAGAAGAAGTATTGAATATAATATTATTTTTTGTATGAATCCAGTTGTACGATTAGGATTTCAAATAAGTATCTTGACTCTTTATATATATATATCAATGAAAAAGGTAAAACGTAGTTGGGTCTGCAAAGCATAACATGCTCCTACTTCAGAATAAAAACCAATCACGAAAAAAGCCAAATCCGGGAGGGTACCTTTTCCTTCGTTTATGGCAAGTGTTTTGACAGTTCCGTTATTTTACAAAAGTTAAAACCATTTATTATAAGTTATATGATGTATCTTTATTTTTATTTTAATTTCAATCTTTATCGTACACACATTTTAAAAATGCACCCGCGATTAAAAGATATTTTTTTTCTGTTCATGTCACACACATATGCTGACGTAGTGAAAAACATCCCTTAAGATGAAGAGAGAGAAAAATTAAAAATTCAAATAATTCGTAATGATAAGAGGAAAAAATAGAAAAAGGATAAAAACAATACTGTGATGTATATGAATACCATTATTGGTGCTAAATAATAATGATTAATCAAGTGAAAGAGGTTGCCGATCTTGACACGAATGAGTCTTTTATTGTGGTTTTCTGAAATGTTTTTCTTTGATCAATTACCCTTCCTTTATTCTCAAAACCTGTGGCTAAAAATAAACTCCCAACAATCATCATTCATAATTCAAATATTGTCTTGAGAAATTTGTTTACGCCTCTGGGTTTCTTTCTAAAGTTAAACACATTATTCAATGGACCCAATGATGAGGTGGGGTTTGCAAGTGTCTCTTACCACTTACGAGGAGGAACTTTGATGGCATAATTGAATAGGGGCATTTTACTTACAAAAATATTTTATATATTTTATAGTATATACTGAGGTCAAGTTTCAAAGTATTTGATCAGATCTTTTCCTTCACACCCAGAAGAGAAATTGAGACAAACACAATTTTGAAGAGTTACAAATAGTTGAAGTTTTTTCTTTTAAATGACTTTTAACCTTTGTAAATTTTTTTCGTAAAGGGACAAATTTAAATATCATTATTATATTATTGAAGCCAAAAAATATAGCATGAACGATTGATGCAGAACGTGGTCACGTGATCTTTCTGACACTCTGTACGCAGTACACGACAACATTCCAACGATGCATTATTCCGTATTCAATTTCCCCACAATGAAACCGTAATATTCAGACCAAAATTTCGGTTCATTCAATTTGTTGAAAGAATCCAACTCCGAAAAAGTTAAAATTCATTTAATAATCCACACATTTATGACCAAAATCCCTGACTGCGACACCGATATTTATTTATTTGTTCTTGTTCACTTTTGTTTTCCTTAAGACCCTCAACAAATTTGGTCCACCAGGTATGGTTACAAATAGAAGAGATAAATTTTCTAATTAGTGTTATAATGTTCCAAAAGTCTTAAATCTTATTGGGAAAATACTAATATTTTAAGATGGTCCACTCATTATATATGAGAATGTCTGAAGAGGTATCTTGATCTTTTGAACATCCAAACATATAAAACAAACTGATACCATTTAAATTATTTCTTTTTCTTTACACAAATTCAATAAAACTGAAAGCACTGTGACATGTGTTAGCGAGGAGCTAACACTCATTCACAAATTTATTCACACAAACCTTATTATTGTCGACACTGATGTTCCTGTTGGTCAACTAGGCATTGACCAACATTGGTTAGTGCCTTTTACCACACACTTCATTTTTATCTTCACACCAAATTGGATTTTTCTTCTTTTGCTATGCTCACTACATGCAGTCTGAAATAAGATATATCACTGGCTGGAACAGAAGCCCAAGAATCCCATGAACTCGTGGTTGTTTATCTTTTCAATGCTGTTCTCAATGCCAACAACACCTGAAAGAAAAAAAAAATGTGTCACAATCAGATACTTCCATGCAAAATATATTAATCACATTAATAAGAAAAAAATCGTTATCATCAATTTATGTTGGTTTGCTTTACCCATTGTGAGAGCACTAGCAAAAATGACACCAGACAGGATGAATACAATGATTGATGCTCTCCCAAGAAATGCAACAAATCTTCTCACAAAGAACTGTCCCCAGAAGCCAGCCAAAATAGAAACTGATGTGAGGTATAATGCTGCAAGAAATACAAGGAAATAGGCTATAGTTATATTCCTGAAAGTAACTAGATATATAACATTAAAATCAATGTACTGTAGATTTATAAAGGCTGAAGAGTTTATGTAAATTACCATAAGGAATGGGAAACCTTTTGAGAAGGTAGAATTCAACCACAGACAAAGATGAGGAAAACATCATGACAAATGTTGCTGTTGCACTGGCAACCTACAAGATGTGATAAAATACCTTGCAAGTTAAGTTTTTGAATTAAGATGCAAATGTAACTGTGTTGGTTCAATTGAAAGGGAACATTAATCTACCTGAGGGATGACACCAATCTCTAGAAGAAGAGGGCCCAAAATGAATCCACCACCAGAACCAAGTAGGCCTCCCACAACTCCCCCTACAATGCCACATAATGCACAAAATGCTAGGTTCACAGCAGTCCATTCTATAGAAGCTCCACAGATGTATTCCAAATTCCCTGTGCTCACTCTCCTTTTGTGCTCCTTGTACAACTTCACTGCTTCATATCCAAACACTAAAAGTGCAATTGGAAACTGGAAGAGAAAGAGAATAACAAGTGCAAGCAAATTAGTTCAATCCCCCACTACATATATACTAAGTTGAGTTTATGTGTTTTTGCTTATTTTATAAACTAACCTGCAAGCCAAAGAGCACCCAATACCAAAAACTGCAGGCCTCTACATCATTCTGCAGACCAAAAATAGTTATAACACAATTGAATAGATGTGTGATTGACAAAGATTAGAGGGGTGGGGCACTTGCCTTGATGACTTGAACTAGTAGGAAACCAGCCCACACCACAAACAGTACCAGAATCCTCTTCCACCTAAGGTTGAGACATAAAATTTCCTGAACAGTTTTCAGGTGAGAACAAGGTGAAGTAAGCAAAATTTCCACACTCATTTCTGATAAAGCAAAATGAATAATTTGTCAAATGTGCGAGAATTTTACATACCAGAGTTGACTTCTCTTCTTTAGGAATCAAAGGCTCACATTTTGTGTCGATTCTAACTGCAAATTTGAGGAAACAAAGACAACACTCAATTCAGTCAGAGAAACAATAGGATGCTTAAAAATTAGAAATCTTTAGTGAATAGAAAATTTTGTGTACTATTCACTTTTTTCATTGATATGAAAAGATAAAATTGTGAAAGTGTACATGCCTGTCTTATCTTCATCACGGGAATTAATCAAAGTCGCTAGTTGCTTGGTCTTTTCTTTCTGCAAAATAGCAAACAAAAAGTAAACACGGAAAGTTAGCAAGTGACCATTCCCAAAAAGTGAAAAACTTAGGTTGATGAATTGAAATAATTAAAGTTCATGGCCTCAAATCAAGAAATTTTGACCTTGTGAATAGTCTCTTCTCTCCACATGGCGATTCCTTTGAAGAAAGACCTTGAAGAAGTCCCTGCAGAAAAATTAAAACCGATATATGAAATGAGACAAAAACACTCTCCTTGGCCTATAACGGATTCATTCAAAGAAACAGATTGGTTTCTATTGCACACACCTATAAATAGAATGATGATAAGAACAGTAATAAGCCAGTAAGGGAAGACAACACTGAGAGCAACACCAACTGTGATTCCAAGCATTAGCATAGGCTGAAACAGAAGCGCCAGATCATAGTCCAATATGGGCACCTCTTTCGTTGGATGGGGCACTCTCACATTATACCAAACCGATGATGCTGATGCCCCCATAATCATACCTGAACATTTACAACAAACCCAGATGTGACCACAAATTTCAACCATTTTTTGGGAACCCATAACCAAGAAAGTAACACAAAGTACAGAAAATTAGTCACAAGAGAAAGAGTTAATTTTGTACATTTAGAAAGAGCAGCAGCAGATTTAGTATCAAAGCCAAGAAGCAGATTGAGCATGGGAACAAAAATGCCCCCTCCTCCAACCCCACCAACGGTTCCACATGCTGATCCAAGAAACCCAATAACCGTGGCCAATACAAGTCTCCAACTTGGCTCCAAATCCTGCATACAAACAACACAACACCATCCAGCATGATTCCTGGTAACTAAAAGAACTATCTTTTGAAACATCAAATGTTTAGAATACATAATACTAGGAAAAAAAATCAAATGACTTTTCATGATAAAAGTAAAACAACAAATAACCACTTCTGTTTTTCATAATTTTGTAAAGTATATAATCAATTTCACATGCTTTTGTAACATATATTGTTCCCTACACAGCCTTCCTGAATTGAACCTCTCAACACATACTAAATGACACAGCACCAAGTCATATGATTAAACTGTACCACACCATGTTGACAAAGATTAACCCTTTTGCTCACAAATCACATATTGAGAAGCTTACAGGCCAAACTCGACGGGTTCCAGACACACTGGAGGCTAACAAAGTTGTTTTGTGACCATGATAGAGATGGTTGGTGAGAAAAAGCGCAGACAGAACAGCACAAGAGAAAGCAAATACGAGATAAGCTATGAAGGCTCTTGAAGACATTAACATGGTGATAGATGAATCAACGATGGTTGTAGTGTGTTGTTTTGTTGTGTTTCACATAGTATATATAAGTGGAGGAAACAGTAGCAAATTTGTAACTGCTTCTACTTTCGAATCACGTGGCACCTGGTCACTGGACGGTTGTTCATGAATATCAACTTTGTCTCAATCTGTGATTGATTGAATTTTTTTTTCTTTTTATTTTCTTTCCATTTTTATCAAGATTTGGTGTCAACCAGAATATCCTCTCTAAAGTATGAGGAATCCTAATTCATGACACTTTATACACTGGTTGGTAAAAAGGAAAACTTTTAGTTTCTAAAGAATGATTATTTGGGTAATATTTCAAAAATCTAAGACTCTAAAAAGAAATTGTTTCAGTTTGTTTTTTTTTTTTAAATAATATCATTCTTAAATTATGTTTATCAAAACTGATTTCAGCCAAATTATTACCATAAGTGTTTTATGGAGAACTGCAAATATAACTTTTCTTAATAAATCATATTACTTTTTTAGATAATTTAATATAGGAACAAATTAAAAATTTAGTAAAAAAGATAGTATATTACCTCTTTATCTATATTTATAACATTAATAAAAAAATATTCTTTTTAATTACTTTTTTTTATAGAAATTACTATTATTTTACTCTTTAAGTAATTATTCTTTTAAAGTTAATTAACTACTCACAATAAAACACAATCAATACAGTAAGAAAAAAATAAAAAAATTATTTATTTTTATAATTACTTTTTATAATTTAGAAATAATTTTTATTTTAATAACTACTGTTATTTTAATATTATTTTTTATAATTATTATACTAATAACTTTTTTTTCTTACCTTATAAACAAAGTAAACACATATTATGTTTCCACTAATTTATTTTCACTGCATTTGTTTTGTTATTGGATATAATTTTAACTATTTGTCCTTTTTGTCGTAATTGTACGGTGCATTTATGACTATTATCATAAAAGACTGTCAAACTGCACCAACATTATATGCCACTAACTTTTTGCAATATATGCATAGACATGTCACTGGATCACACTATTCATATAAGAAAACTTTGATTTCAGAACTACAATTTGTAGACAGGCACATGTTAATTGTGGTATAATTGTATACATAGTCACATTAATTTTGGCATAGTTATATATGTAGTTAACGATAAAATGGAATTTTTTTAAAGATATTTAAGCTATTTTGTTACGAAAAGATATAATTAGATTTTAAGTATTTAAATTTAGAATTTGAAATGTGATAGAAGTCCAGTACATCTATTTGTGTATAAGGGCATCTATTTGTATAAGGGAGATTTCGTGTGACAGTTGTTGTAGTGACGAGCGATGGTGGGAGACCATCGACGGTGGTGAGCGAAAGTGGGAGATCATCGACAATGGGAGACCAGCAATGCGATGGCGACAGCGGTGGCGGCAGTAGGAGCGGTAGTGTCAGTGTGAACGGTGGCGGGGCAGCGACGACAACAATAGCGAGATTAAAGAGATTTAAGATTCAAACTCACTGTTTCTCAACTCTTGATGAAATATGTTGGGTAGCTTTCTAGATAAAATCCCAAATATGTAAATCTTAAAAATAATTTTCATTACCAGATTAAAATTTTTTTACGCGTAATTTATGTTGATCACATCAATAATCATATAAGATTGTAAAGTGGGTGTCTCGCGTATATGATTATCGAAGGATAATTACTCTCACATATATTATATATTTTTTCAACTTTTCCTAAAATTACTATTTTTTATCCAAAATATTATTAAATAGTAAAACATACATTTTTCTACTACCTTTGTCCTATTCAGGCTCCAGAAGCGAAGGGATGATGATGAGTGAATGGTGAATTTATGAAATGATTACTTTTTTTTTATAATATTTCAGTAATATATACAAAATAAATAATAAATTAATTAATTAACTAATGAAGAAAAGAAAAAGAAAAAGAATCATAATTAAGACATCAAATTTACTTAAATTTGAGTTTAAAACTATAAAAATGGAATGAAGGATCAAAAGTTGTTTCAGTCTAATATAATAACATCAATTATTTTCTCACCAGTGGTAAACAACAGTATCTAAGCCTGGTTGTTTCCCTTCTGTGCTTAAAATATGTGTGTTATGGTAATCAACATTCATTAAAAGTGTCCAATCTTAATGACAACATTAGCATAAGATAAGGACATGAGTGATGTCACCAATTTTGTTTTCTTCTGCAAATTCTGTCATAAGAAAATGAGGAAGGTATTGAAAATTCTGCAGTGCTTTGTTGAGTTGTAAATTACCAATTTCTTCCCTGTGTGCCTAATCTTATGAACTACTGACCAAATAATGAATTAACAACTTTAGTATATAAAATACTATTTGACTAATGATTTATAAATATATTGTTATTACTGTTACTAGTGCGTATCTGTGTCCATTTTTTTATATAATAATAAAATTATTATTATAATTATTAAAATAAAAAAATTATTAAATTCATGAGAAATTTTATAAAACATAATTACAATTTTTTTTATAATTTTATTGTAGGTACTTTTTATTTATTTTGTAGATAATTTTCTATTATAAGTAGTTATTTTAGTTTACGAATATAGTTACTTAGTAAACACAAAAAAAAGAGAGAATCTTTTATTATATAAATTATTATAAAGGAATATTATTATATAATCTTCTTACTAAATTAAATCCAATATTTTACATTTTAAAAAGAAATTTAATCTATAAATAAAATTTTAATAATTATGTATAAATATATTGTTATTGTTATATAAAAAGAAAATTCTTATATCATCTAATGCTGTTATATTCCAATTCCAAACAAAATCTATACCCAAATTATTTTTGTGCTTATGTTCTTAAGTTTTTTCATCTGAGATGAAGTATCAATTCAAAGAAAAATAAATATTTTGAAAATAAGTTAATTTAAATGTTATTATGATATTTATTTATTGCTTTTAATAAATAATATAACAAAACGAAAAATATAAATCATTAAAATTTAATACTAGAATAACAAAGAGAAATATGGAAACTAATGTTATAACAAAGAATGACTATAGAATAAGAGTAAAAGGAAATATCCAGAAGAAGAAGAAAAGAAAGAAAAATAAAACCATTCCTCAAATAAAAAATATTGATTTTATTATACACATTTTATTATTTTCATGAATAATTAATTAAAAATAATGTAATTGGAAACAAACATAGAAAATATATACATAAAATAGTTATAATTTATTAATTTTTATAATATTTATAATTCTTTTATTCTAGTAACTAATATTTAAGGTGAATAATTTTTGACATATCACTAAATCAATAAAATTAATTATGTTTGTAAGAATAAAAAAAATAAAATAACATATACACACACAAAAGGAAAACAGTTAGACAATACAATCTCTGTAATTAAGGGATAGAAAAGACAAAAGAAAATTATTTATACTCAATTACAAAATCTAATTTCTTTTATATATAGTTATAAAGTTTACTAATAATAATGTATATTAATATGTACAAGTTACAGATATTTTCTCTAATATTATTTACCAATCAAAAGTAGTTTAGTTATTTTTAAAAGTCATTATTCCTCAGATTTGTGAATACCAGAAATCATGTTTATTGGAATGAAAAAAGATTATAGTAATTTTTTTCTTGATAAAATATTTTGCAGTTCATATAGGTGAAATATTTGATTCTCTCTTTCATTTATTTTTTTTTGCTTGTTACACAAAATGAAGACATTTTTTTTTTCAATATATAGCATCTGTCATAGTGGAGAGATATTATGTACCAAAACTTAGTATGAGTCCATATATCATATGATGGATGAGGAGAAATAATTGGACTAAAACTTCACAGTGGAGTTTATTAGTGTTTTACAGGCATTTATTTTAAATGACCAAACTAAAAGCAGCACAAAGATTTAAATGCAAAAATGTCAATAAATATAATTACATAATGAGATAAAAAAAAAAAAGAGTTTCTCCTGTGTTTGTGAGACAAGAAAAAAAAAGTTTCTGTTGTGTGTATGGATAAGAGCGTAAACAACTCAAAATCACATAAATT
>Ga0209489_101292_pt1 | contig 51106 bp, 17 predicted proteins | sample SiratrowhiteBW_FD_187527 | JGI IMG/M metagenome (GOLD analysis project Ga0209489, IMG submission 187527) | Root nodule microbial communities of legume samples collected from California, USA - Siratro white BW (SPAdes) (version 2) | ecosystem: Host-associated > Plants > Roots > Nodule | place...
TATATATATATATATTTTTTTTTTTTTTTTTGTTTTTGCTTACTGAATTTTATTTGAAAAATAAAAGTTATATCAATTATGAAGACAATTAATTGTTAACATATGGATTTTATAGTGTTCACTAAAGAATTTAAAGGTCAAGCAATTTTATTTACTCTCTTTAAATGAATATTGTCATAGATTAATCTTTATAAAACACCAATGAGAAAATTGAGAGGTATATATAGCATGGTAGTTACATAAGTTATGGATGGATTACAGAAATACTAGTGAGAAAGAAAACGACAAGGTACTCATCATTCTAAGATCCTCTCTTATCTCCAAGGCACACAACCCAAGCGATGCAACACAATCTATGCATGAAAGTTTCTATACATTCATAGCATGTGATTTTAATTCATCATCGCAGATGAAAAAGGTGACATCTGTGCGAAATCTATAAAAAATAAAAACCTCTGTAAGTTATAGATCTTATTCTTTGAAAAACTAAATAAGAAAACTTTTATAAAAAAAACTTTTACAAAAATTAAAAAGCAAAAGTTAATTAACTTACAAAGAAAGTTTAATTTATTATTGTACATTGTCTTCCCTCAGGAAGTTTATTTGAACATGTCATGGTAGCATTTGTGTGAAGCTGAGAGAGCACCTCTTCACGAATGCTGATGATGAAGACATGAACATCATCTTGATGAGGTACCATCAATCTGCATTTGCAATGTGTGCAACTCCAATTTTGCTGAGTATGATGAGAGATCAAAGTTGTTGATAGCTGGTTGGTGTCCCACAAACAAAGCAACATGGCCCATGAGTTTGTCTTTTCTAGAAAACGAAGTGCCACAGGAGCACTGCCACTTGAGATCTCCACAGTGCTTCTCATGTGTCCTCAGATCAGAGAGCACAGAAAACTGCTTCTGGTTGCATCTCTTGCACACATACATTTTGGGGCAATGGCTTCTCTTGTAGTGATTCTTAGCACAAATCATAGACTTCAATGGCTGGAACTTGGCATGCTTTTGGTTCCACCTACACCCTTCTTGAGGACACGAATATCTCTTTGGCTTCACGCTCATCAAAATCTCACCTTCCCCTTCTAACTTTCCCTTGTTCTTAATTGGGTTGCTCAATGCAGCATTGGTTTTGTACTCATCCCCATGAGCCCTCATGTGCATCCTCAAATTCGCATCACGCTTGAACCCTTTGCCACAAACTTGGCAATAGTGCGTGTACTTAGCCAACAAATCCGCAGCATCCAATTCAATTATATCACTATTGTTTGGCGAAAGCCCTCTATGATTATACCCTTCTTCGTTAGGTTCATGTTGTATTCCACCTCTACTAATAATCATGTTGTTTTCACTAATCACAAGGTCTGGATCATCTTCCTTAGTCTTACTAATATTGCTATTATCATCGTTATTGTTATAGCTTTCACTAAACCAGTCCAGTGCCTCTGACTCAGTGCTGGAAAACAAACCCTGATGATGGTCACTCATATCTAAGCCTATCTTACCAAGCACACTTCTATTTGTGCCAAAATTTGATAGCTTGTTCAGCTGGTGCAATTTGTTGGTGCATGTAGTATTATTATTAGTACCTGGAGGGGTAGTGAGAGCCATCTGTTGGCAGGTGAGCATCATTGATGTGGCAGTGACTATGATTTCTTGGATTGTGGAGTTCATGCTGGAGATGGCCATGGAAGTTGACTCGGGTAGGCTTTCATTTGGGGAGAGAAGAACACCTACTAGGGTCTGCACCTCACTGACCTTGTCCTTCAGAATAGAGAGATTGAAGAGGAGGGTACTGGAGTGTGAAGCTGAGCCAGATTCCACAGATGGTGACACCAAATCTTCGTGGTCAGGGAACATCTGAAGCCCTTGATGATGACTTTGGAAGCTTGATGTGGCCCTTGAAATCATTGCTTGATTATCTTCTTCCACCAGTGCTAGCTAGCTAGCAAGATATTAACTCAAAGATTGATATAAATATTGAAAAGCTTAAGCATGTTACATGAAGTCTCTTCACAAGCAAATTAAGCACACTAAGATAAGATATGTGATATGTTTGTGATGGTAATAAGAGAGAGAGAAGTCAACTGAGAGATATAAGATGAAGTTCTTCCCCACTTACGACCTCCCTTGCATGTACCCTATCTGAGAGTGGGGCCATTCTTCATTCGAAATTGAAAAGAAATTGCAAGTGACAGACACAGACCAATGAGGTATAACTTTATTGGACTTCCCGGCACTACGTTTTTACATGTTGATCAATTTTTAATATTATACCTAGCTAGGTTGCTTAGATCTATAAACCCTATTTTGCTTCTGTCTCTCCTCACTCCTTCTTTCTGATAAGAAACATTATTCTCTACTCTATTTAAATATCTTATATATGTGAACATAACTGACTTAGTTTTGTTTTTGTGATAAATTTTTTGGAACAATTTTTGGCATTATATAACAGTGCTACTGGTTGATATATAGAAAAGACCCTCACACATTCACTTGACCATCCTGAAAAAGTAATTTGATACCAAGAACATAAATGACATGATAATCTGTGTTGATTCCAAAAAAAGGTGTGAAAAAGATTAAAAAAATGACTTTTTGACACTTGAAAGTGATGATACAAGAACAAAACTCATAACTGTGGCCAAGGATATGTATGTGGTCTACTCTAGTTTGAACGTAAGCAAGCCTTATCTGGATCAATCCAAAACCAAAAAAATCCAATTAGATGATAAGAAAAAATTAATATAATACTTATATGCTCAAATCAATTTCAAGTTTCATAACTTTTCTTTTTTCTTTTTATTCGCTTCTGAATTGTAAGAGTTTTGAACACTGTCAGAAAGTGTTTTTGCAAATACCAATGCCCACAAAAATAGAAACAAACATGTTAGGTGGACTGAAAATATATTTAATCTATCTTGGACTTGTACACGATTGTTTGATTTGGTTTAGGTTTATCTAGTCAACCTATTCCAAAGTTTGAAATTTTCATATGGAGAATCTTGTACATGCCATTTTTTATTCCTCGTTAATATTATTATAAAAATGTTTTTTAGCTAAAAGTATTTTGAATATTTCTGTATCCATGTATATATAAGCTTTTTATACATAATTTTTTAAATTATCTCCATAAGATGAAAAACTTCTTAAATTTTTTTGGTGATTTAAAATTATCATTTTTTAAACATGGCAAATGATCCTATAAATTTTAATGGATTATAAGTAAAGGTGACAAAAGAGTTCATTTATCCTAGCCTCCGTTAATCTTTTATGATTCATGTATTCTAACAACAATCATTACTCATTACAAAAATTACAAAAAGATAACAAAACTGAATAGATGAAAATCCATTCTTTTACTTTTTTTTTTTTTTTTTTTATGAATGGTTAATATCAACTATTTTAAAATCAATACATCCTCAACCAAAATTAATAAAATCGTTTTCATAATTAAATATTTTAAAATTTCATGTTTTAAAAAAAAAAATCAAAATCGTTGATTTGATTTTGATTGATATATCTGTTTTAGGTGATGTTTTTTTTATTGCTTTTGGTAAGTCCAAATTTTTGTTTCCTCTTCATATCAGGCTCCTCATTTATTTCGCCGTCTTCCTAAAAAGTAACTCATTTGGATAAGTGAGATTAAAGAAACAAATATTTTAGTAGTTTCCCTCAATTACTTTATCAATAAATATATGTACCAATATCTAAATATTTAGTTTAAAAAATATTTTAATAATTAAGTTAGTTTTATAATCCTAACTTATTTCTGTTATAATTGAAAATATTTCGTTAAAATTACTAGACTCATCCCTTTAAGTAAAAATATTTTTTTAAAAATAACTATTTAATAAATCCATATTTTCATCATTATTTATATTTATTTATTTTATTAATTCTAAGCCTACGTCATTGACTCAAATTAAACTAAACTATAGACATCGTCAAATAGAAAAAAATAAAATAAAATCCTCGAATAGATCTTGATTGAAAACATCATTGACACGATCTTGTGAAGACTTTATGATCTCAATTTTAATCAAAACATCATTAGTAAAGTGGTACAAGGCCATTAATTTAGCACGTTAAGTTGATATTTTTAGTCTGTCTAACTCTCTTAATTCATCACTCCTAACTTGTCATTTCTTTTGATCATAAAAGGCGATTATAAATTTCTTTTTTTTAGTTTTTATAATATTTTAAACATTTTCTTTATCTTTTTCTAATTAATGTCTATTCACTTCTAATATACTAACTTTTTACATCGAGGTGAGGTCTAACATATGACGAACTAGCATCACTCACTAACAAATTTGGTGAGTGAACAAGCTTAGATACATTTTGGTAGAATAGATAATTGTTAATATCACGTTTATTAAAAATATAGCTGACAATTTCAATTATGACATTTTTTTACTTAATTTTATTAATCTAGACATCTTCAATCGCTTTACTCGTGTTAGTGATGGGCTTTGTTATTTATATTTCTCTCTTTTTTCTTTGAAACTGCTTTTTTTTTTTCTTTTCACACTCCCTTCTCTCTTTTTACTTTTTTTTTTCTCCACCTCTCGTACTACTGTTCTCTTCTTCCACACACTTCACTTTCTCTGCATCTTCTCTTCTCCCTCTCCACCCTCCTCATTTCTATTCTTTTCAATCCATTTTTTCTTTTTAACTTCTCGTTTATTTTAAAGAAGATAATTTCCCTTCTATACCAATATACAAAAAAATAATTTTCGTTATATATATAGAAAATAGCTCAACAAAAGAAGAAGAATATGGGAAAGCTAGGGACCAGAAATGTTAAAGTGCTAAACTAACCACCCTATTGCATGTATTAAATTATCTATTACTTAAATAAAAAAATTCCACACTTTTCGGAATACATAGCAAACAGTCTAATTTATGCATTCTGGATAAGTTCCACAGTAGTTTATTCGAGAATATATTTTATATTTATTATTTTTAAAAATTTGTAATTATTATCTTAATAGTAATTTATAAATTAGATACTCTAGCATGATTTTTTTAACCATATTTTATATTAAATAATCTAAAATATTTATAGATTAAGAAGTCTATAACTACAGTTCAGATTCTGTATCATGTAGTCAAATATCTACAAATTTCTAAATTATGTAATTTAAACATAGTTTCAAATTAAATATGGAAGCGTTATAGATACTTTGGTATTTTTTATATTATATAAATGGTTGAAGATACTTCAGGCTAGAGAAAAAATGTGTTCAAAGTTAAAAGCAAAGGGATATTATAAGTAGACTATGCTTTAAAAGTATTTGCTACTTTATTTAACTGCCTAAACTCATGGAAAAAAGTAATATTTTTTCTGTATAGGCTAATCAAGGGAAAAAAAAAGACATAGCAAGAAAGGTAATTACAATGAAATGAAAATATTTCCCCAAAAGGAAATACATATATTTGGATAAATGACGCGCATATTCTTTTATTCTCATAATATTAAGAATTTCTTCAAAATTATTTCATTTTTAACTATTTTAAAGCTTTATTACTTGATTAAAACGATTTTTAGAACTTATATTTTATCAAAGTCTCAGATAGACAGAAGTTGCTGTGGTGTAGTGGTTATCACGTCAGTCTTACACACTGAAGGTCCCCAGTTCGACCCTGGGCAGCAACAGTCTTGTTTTATTTTGTTTTATATAATCTTTATTAAATTTAAATAAGTTTGATTCATACAACGAGCTCCTATAAAATTGTATATTGTACCTAAATATTTTCACTGTACCAATAAAAGAATGTACACTATTTTCACTATACCAATACAAAAAATGTACGCTATAATTTTCAGATAATATAAAAACCAACGAAGTACATTTAATACTTTGTGTTTAGTTGATACTATAACTTTTAAACATTTTTGGCAATTAGGGTTTAAATATATAATAAATTAGTTCTTATTTTTTTTATATTTCTAAATATATATATATATGACTTCAATTTTGATTTATATTAAAAAAGTGTTAATTTTTTTTTTAATTTTTATAATTTAAGTTTTTGTTTCTTCAGTTCCCAATAAACTAGTCTGGTTATTTGAGCTGTTATGATTGGCTACTTTGTTGACATAACAGTCATTCTCATGACATAATCTAAAGGAGTTTCTTTCACAACAAAAAACGAAAAAGAATTTAAAATATTTCAAAAAATATAAAATACGTCAAATAATTTTATGTGGTCTAAAGAAATATAATATAAGGACTAAAACTATTTGAATCTTTAGTTTTTTTTAATCATCCGTGTCGTATAATTAAAAGCCACGCAGAATAATTTCCAATTGTTAGAAAATATGAATTTACTTACAAAAATAAGTTAATTATTTTAATTCAATAAAATCAGAATACTGAAAAGGAAATAAAGAAGATTTTTGAAAACATACAAATAAAAAAGAGAACAAAATGTAGCACAGGTTCACAACAATGATCTGAAAGGTTATCCGGTTCCTTGTTTAACTCAAACATTAGACACATCACTACACACTATCTCTTAACAATTTCTTTATATATTAACAATTATTAAAAATTATAGATACGACTCACAGAACTTTGTAATTTTTAATAAATTTCAATAAAATAAAAAAGTATTTAAAAATTATATTTTTACTACCACATCTGCACGTGTCGTTACACCTCAGATTCTAGAACAACGTTGAAATCTACCCTTAGGTTGTTTCAGAGTGTGAACAATTTGCAGCCATGGAAATTAAGCCAACTAAAACCTAACCATTGAGGTCGATCTTAGGTAGCCACATACCCCCAAAGTAAGAACTACCACTAAATTAATGCAAAAGAGGAAGACTTAAATCAACATTTATTGTTTCCCGTGGCTGATACCAAGCCCAATTAGTAATAATAAACCATAAGGATCATGGTTTGGTTCTGATAATCTGCACCTAATCATGTTGCATCAATACTAATGCATGATTAAGCAAGAGAAGCAATGATTCAGTTAAATGGAAATTTGTTTAACACCATAACACAAATAGAAGTGAAGGCTGCCAAATTTTTTGGTGATGGACTTTTAGTAGGGACAATAAAGCCACAGAGTGAACCAACTCATGCATTTGAAGTTTTTGTTTTGTATCTCAAAAAACACTGAACCAATTCTACTACAACATACATACCTAGAAGCAAAAACCATAACAAATTCAAATTACTCTATTCTTCAGTTTGGTTCATTACTTTCCTATTGCATATACTTCCAAACTATTCAATCACAGCCTTCAGATGCTGAGATCAGAAGGCACTCTAATCGTGTGGAATTCATGTGATTCAACAATTAAGTGTGGATTACTATATTAACTATAACGTACAATTCAAGCGCAGTGCTCTAGTTTTACGCAAGATTTTCAAGGTGTTTGTAAATTGTAACTGCACATCATTTCTGTGCTGTGGCGTGGGTGTGTTGTGTTATCCGAAAATGATGTCATACAAAATTACAAATAACGTGGGTGATTAAAATAATAGAACCCAAAATACTCGTTGTTGCTCTTTTTTTTTTTTTTACTGAAAAGGACATGGACATATCATGATACCAGGGCTTGTCTCGCCGGGAGTGGTAATTGAGGAATGGTGAGACCAAAACTTGGTACAGGAGGAACATGGCTTATGTTTTGGTTCATGTTACATTTGTTTATGTTTTGAGATGAAAAATGAACCACATATTATGGCGGAGTTGATGAGGTTTTGAGCAGAAATTAGGATAGGCCTAATTAGCAAAAGAAGCAAAGCAATGATTTATGATTATAGTAATGAAGTGCCCTTTTGAGTGTAATGAGAATATTGTTATATAATAAATTATATAGAATATAGAGATGCAATGGGAGGTTACAGAAGATGGAAGGAAGTTCCGAACCTACATGTGCTAATGTCAATGAGTGATCACTTACTTCTCTTTCTCTCATTTCTTATGCATTCAGACACCTCACGCAACGTATGTGTCCACATGCTTGGCTTACCAGCATTCACCAAAACGTGCACATAACTAACTTTAGATAAGTGGCCAGTGTAAGTGACTTAAAAAGTCTTCCATCTCTCTCTCTTTCTCTTTCTCTCTCACCCCATAGTACTACGTGTCGACATTTATGCCCTTCTGTCAGGCTAAGACACATTATTAATAACATTTATGTTGTGATTTTGTTATTTTTCATGGAAGAGAAAAAGTAAAAATGTTGTCATTTCTTTCTCATGTCCCTTTCTCATCTCCATTCTGTGAACTACATAAATAATAAGGCTCAAGTTTGTAACTACAAACTAGAAAGACAGATAGAGAGTATGGTTGATGGGTCCAAAATAGTGGACCACACTACACTATATCTCCTAATCAAACGTTTGTGGTCTCGGACTCAGCAGTATCTTTCTTGGGAGCATCAACTTTGTATGGGCCGGAACTTCCATGACATAATCACACCTCCACCTCCCTACCCAACTTGCATTCCATTTTTATTTTTTCTATCAAACACTTACAAATATAATCAGCTTGGTCAAATGCTTCAACTTAAACCTAAAATCAAGGACTATGTTACAATGGGGTGATGTAATAACAGTTGGTCTTGTGAGTGATAATTTTAATTTGGTAATACTTTATTGTTAATAGAGTGAGTGTGTAGGTAGAGTAAGTGAGAAGAAGTGAGAAAGACAGATAGTGAAAGAGAAGTTCTTGAAGTATTATTGAAGTAATAATGGTATAAACTGAAAGGCAAACAGAGGAAGCTTATCCCACGACTTTTGGTTGTGGTGATGGTGCAACCAAACCCTAGCCATGCCAATCTATTCCACTGCTACATCCAAACTAGAATGAGATACAGACCCAAAATATTAAAATTAATGAAAGAGAGAGAGAGAAGGAAAAATAAAGATGCTTTATGACTCAATATCACTTTTCGTGAATGAAAGGCAACCATCAACACTAACCACTTACTTACTCAAAGTATTCCAAAACTTGAGCAAGTAGATAATCCAAATGGCAAATTATTAATAAACGGAAAAAATAATCCAAAGAATCGATAATTAAGAATAATTGTAAATTAAAATATAGCTAATAATTCACAATGATCATTGATCAAATAATATAACTTTTTTCTCCCCCTCTCCGTCCAATTCCCACCCTGGCTTCTAATAATGGCATCCCACCAAAGCCGGAGCAGCCGACAGCATCATCGAATTCTGATTCCCCGGAAACTGAAACTTCGACTCCCGGTGATCGTCCTCCGGCGCCGGCAGGTTCAGATCCAATTCTAGAACATTCCGAGGCTTCACTTCAACACCACCATCAGAAGTTGTTGTCTGAACAACAGTATTAGTATTATTGTTGTTGTTAGATGACCTATGCCTCCTCATGTGACCACCCAATGCTTGCCCTGATGTGAATTCTGACCCACAAATGGAACATTCGTGAATCTTGGACTTGTTCCCATGGAAATTCAAACCACCCCTATTGTTTCCACACCCTAATTGAAGCGAAACGGAAGGGCTAGTCTTCATCTGGTTCTGCTTTGTTTCTTCAAAACTAAATACCTGAGACGACGAAGACGGTGGCGGCGGCGGCAACGACGGCGGTGGGGATTTCTTTTCCTCCACCTTGGGCTTCTTGTGACTCGCCCTGTGGCCACCCAGTGCTTGAAAAGAAGGGAATGTTCTGTTGCATGTTTTGCACTCATAAACATAAAATTCAATTTTGTTGCCACCTTTCTCCGTCTTCACATCATCACATAGCTCTTTGTGATTGTGATGAAGAGGGTCCCTTCCTCCTCTTCCCTGTGCCAGGAGAATCAAACAATTAGCCATGTCTTCCTCTTCCTCCTCCAAGGTGGTAGATGAAAACGACCCTCCTCCGCCGCCAGAAGCACTTGAACAGCTTGATGTCATGGCGGCGGCGGCGGCGGCCGTTGCAGTGACAACACAAGGCGACAAAGGCCTCAAGCGCCGCTTTGTGCGCTTGCCTTTGGCTATGTTGGTGGGATCGTTGTTGCATGAGACAAGCTCCTCCGTGGCCATGCCTTCCATATCCAATGTTTCTGACAACATTAGATTTCCTATATAGTACTAAACAAAGACAATCAAACAGTGATGAAGTGTATGAACACCACAGAGAGTTTTGGCTTTGCAAGAAGAGATGAAGTAGTATAGGAGAGAAAGAGACACAGAGACATGTAGAATTTATATGGAGGAGGAGTGTGTGAACAGCCTATATATATATATATATATTTATATATATTGGTAAGAGGGTTTGTTATGTTATGATATGTTACAGTAGCTACTCCAAATAGTCAGCCACCCAAAATCTTCCTTGCTTTTCTAACCTTGGAAGTGTTGCAAACAAGAAAAGTTCTTGTGTTGTGTCACGCGTCTTTAACAGCGTGTGGAGCCACGCTTCAATCAGGACCACACTTTTTTGCCACTATTTCTCAGTTTCACTGCTGCAATTAATGTTTTTTCTTTTCTTTTATTTATGTTTATGTATGGTGGAAGTACTTTTTACAAGAGAATATTTTATTTTCCGCCAGTTTGTGCTCCAGAACAGCACACTGTTTTCTCACACACACTCAAGCTGCTGCATGCGTATGATTCATCAATGATTAAACATGCTTTGCATTTTGCAATTAATGTTAAATTTAATGAGAAGGAGCATGTCTACTGTTTGTGGTTAATACTTAGCGAGTGGCCCAGTAATTGTTAAATGCTTTTTATTAAGAGTTTGAAGAAAGAGATAGTGTTATTAAATGCTAATTAACACTAATTATCTGTGGGTGGTTTAAGTGGTTTACATAAACCATTATACAGATGCTTACACAAACTATTATCTGGTGTGGCTAAATATTTTAGACTGCCATCACTTTATAATTTCAAAATTATAATAACCATTTAATATTTTAGATAATTTTAATATAAGTAGAGATGGCACGTTAAAACCTAAAAGCATGTCATGTCATTAGAGATGCTGGTGGCTTTCAAGCAAACACTCCTTTAGATGTGTATATTATTTATGTACATACATTAGCAGTCCAACAAGAAAAGAAAAGGACATGAGTAGCATGTGATTAAGTATAGGATTCGGGTAAGAAGCATGGAGTAAGGAGGGTATATGTACCATACAAGTATATGACATAAGCACTGTAGGACGGTTCCTACTTTTATTAAATTACTCACTTATCACACTTAATCTTTTCATTAAAGCTCTCTAATTATTTAGTGTTTTTGCTATTTTCTGGATAAAAGGTAGTTTCATCTAGAATTGCCTCATCTTGTGCTTCAATTCCACCCTTTTTTCTCTCTTTCTCAATGTCATATTTTAGCTTCTTAAAAAAAACTTAATCTTCTGCTTAAAGGTATGTCCAGGAGTTGATGTTGCAGCTAATCTGTCATCATAATAATCATCATTAATTGCTAAACCAAATGCTAATGATTTCATGCAGAATGAGAGCTTTGAAAAAGCTGGTTAAGTCACGGCTTAATCTGGTTTATAAAGAATACTTTATTTCATTATAGACCAAAATATTAATTCGTGCCTAACAAAAACATTTTACATTGTATAATAATACAACCGGCTTCTTTGATTTTATTTGTCTTTGTTTATTCTGTAATTTTGTACCGGTTTGAGACTCTTTTATGCATTTTTTTTTAAAAGTCGCACGCGTTTAAAAAAAGTTACTTATTAAGTATATTGTTTTCGCATTAATAAAAATAAACTATTTGTTAATACAGATATTATAAATATATTGATAATATATATACTTCAATTTGGTTTTAGAGAAAATTTTGACTTTAGTAACCATGATTTATTTGTTTTTTTATCTATAACATTAAAAATTATTTTTCACTCACTCTAGAAAGAAATATTAATTAACTGTTTTAAATGGCACCCCATATATAGTGCTTGTGGTATAATTTTGACATTGGATACTTCTAAAATAATTTTAACATCCATACAATAAATATGTTATTTATCTATTTAAAAATAAATGTCAATAACCGAAAAAAATTTTATGAGTAAAAATTAAAAAAAAATTACAAAAATTAACATTTACAAACACAAGTTAATAATAAAAAAGGTATTTTACCAACTGTCAACTTTTTATACCATTCAATTAATTAAATTTATCAACCATATTTATAACCAGTACAAAAATATTTTATATCAGAAATTTATACCCATGACATTTTTGAAATATGTAAATAGATATGCTAGATCTATTTCTATAGAAATTGATTTGTTACATAATATTTTATAGATTAATTGTATTAAGAACAGGTTTAGAAAATAGTTTTTAGTTTGGTATTTTAACAACTAATTAGAGTTTTGATACACTTTCCGTGTTTTGAAATTGTTGATAATTAATTATTTCATCAATATATCAAGAACTTAAAAAAAAAAAAAAAACTCAATCAATTTTTAGTACAAAACGATTTAAAAATTCAAACAAAAGATTTCATATTTCAAATACAAGTTTATATTTTTTTGTGTTCTCTCCCTTTTACAGTCAATTGTTCTCTGCCTAAATAAATTGAAGATACCTCAATGACATGACTTTCAAGAATACACAGCATTAAAGATACCTCAATGACAAGACATTAGACATTGCAAACAGAGTACCTAATATTAGATGAAGTATCATTCACCAGAAAAAGTTGTGATTATAAATGAAAATTAAAAGATGAAAAAAAAAAAAACATTTGGAATCAACGTTGGTTAAGAGGGGAATTGCGCATGTATATTGTTTTGACATTATTAGTATAGGTTATAGAGACTCCATGAGAGAAGAGGTTGAAGCATTTCATTCTTGAAGAGTGGTCCAGCACTATTGGTTTAATAAATTGTTATGTTACTGATTAAGTGGATCTCTCAAATCATTGACTTAATCGTCTTTACTAAGACATGGTCCACTAGTTGGTGAGAAATATACTACTCATTAATCACTATATTCCATTCCAAAGAAAAATGTCACACACCACTACTGTTATCACCAATAAAAGCAAAAAAGAAAAAAAAAATCACTTTTACTAAATCACTGCATTGTGTGTATCTACTATAAATCAATAGTTATATACATGTAAGTTGTCACTAATACTATTGTCTATTGTTGTTTTAGTGGCATTTTTTTCTTATATATAAAATATACTCATTTCACCACTTTTGATATCATTTGTTACTTGTGTGCTTGTTAGTAGTTACCATCTTCCATTTGGTGTGAGGATTTGTTTGCTGGCATGGACTAAAGTAGTTCATTATCTGGTTCGTGTATCGTTGACCCACATCTTAAGATCATGCTATATGTTATGGATCTACTAATTAATTTGCAGTAGCTCAAAGATCAAGCAAGTTGGTTGAATCAAATAAATTCTTTAATTCGTATACATAAGAGTTTTCTTAATATAATTACATCATTTTAAAAAAAGGAAGTTTGATATGTGCTTACTGTTTCTAATTTTTAATTAATTAACTTCTATATTGTTATAATTTTCGTCTGACAAAAGTTAATTGTTGTTATAAATATTACAAATTTATTGATAGTATACAATATGCTAATATGATGCTTTCTACTAGTGATAGATATTTATACTAACATTTTAATTTCTATTAACCAAAAAAGCACATATATATATATATTAATGAAAAGAATCATAATATATTTAATACTTTTATTTGTTAATCAATGTATAGCAACTTTTGGGCGATAAATTCAATTGTCATTAAATAGGTGCATGCTCTTGGACAGAAAAAAAAAAAATTTTGTGGCCATGTACCAATAAATAGTTGGTTTAAGTGGTGGAGTTTCTTAAGAAAATGATTAAGAATTTCAAACCACTCTTATATCTGAAAAAAATCTGACTAAAAAAAGACAAGTAATCTTTAAGTGTCTTCAAATCTTTTTGAAAGAGATTAGTCTTAGTAAACAACTGGTATATTTCTTGCAATTATATGTTAAAAAAATGAAATAAAGAGTCATATTTGTGCAAAGAAAGATCCAAAAATTCGCGTTATTTTGAGTTCATTCTCCTCTAATTAGGACATCAATTAATTTATACTTGTTTTGAAGAGAATGATTGTAAATGTGTGATAGATGAGTTACACAGTGCTATAGGAAACCATATCCCAATTAAGTAACTATATATTAAAATCTTATCACTTCATAATTCTCTTGTGATTTAGAATCTTTTCGCATCAGTAGCTATTCAATACATTGTTTTTTTTTTAAAGGAAACTACTCAATAAATATTGATCAAATATCCAAACAAGGAAATGAGTAGTCAATACAAAATCCACCCCCAAATTACAAGATATAACGTGTCTGCATATTAAAAAAGGTGATATTTTGATATCACAAAGAAAAATAATAAATATTTAGCAATTTAATATAGTAATACTTTAAATATTTTTTATTTTTAATTTAAATTATTATTATATTAAAGTAAATAATCAATGAAATGTTTTTTTAGAGTACACACACACACATATATATATATATATATATATATATATATATATATATATATATATATTAAATTAAACTAATATTAAAAATAGATTTTATTTAATATTAATTTAATCGATGTTAAATTAAATAAATTTTAAAACAGAAATATATTGGTATCAATAAAGTTAAAGCTAAATTACTTTAATTAAAAAATTAATTTAAAAAATAATTTTAAAATTAACATTGATTTAGCTGTTATATAAATTCGGCTTTTAAAAGTAGACGTTAATAATTGACTCTAATAATTTTAAAATATGTAATGTAATTTTAATATTATTAATTAATTAATATGATTTTTTACTTGTTAATATTATTTTTTAATTGATGCTGAATATTTACTTTTTTTAATAATAAAAATGTAGACACTTAAGAAAATAAACTTGTAAAGTGTTCTTCATTTGAAGCACCTTGTACAGTAACTTTGATACAAGGTTAAGTGAATTCATTTAATCATATGTAATTTCAAATAACATTAATTTAAAGTAGTATTTCCATTGTACATTGGATTAATAGCAATTATTAATTGTGATGCATGCACTTGAAGAAGCAATTGTATATAGCAAGGTTGATGCGCAGAAGGAGAATTAATCAGCAAGTTTGGATCCTTTACAGAGTAGTGGAATGCATTTGCAGCAGTGATAGCAGGAGAAGGTTCAATGAACAGTGAAGTTTTTGTGAATAAAGAAGGCCAGATTCTTAGCGTAGCAAATTAAATGTGGCAACTTAACTTGTTTTGTGTGAGGCACGTAACGTGAGGATTGGATTGATACTGGCACAACATAACTTGCGAGTGACATTTTCCACCATTTTTCCTTTCCAAAAGGGAAAAAGAAAAATAATAATTAGTGGCAGAAGAAAAAAACAAAGCAAGAAAAGGATTAGAAGAAGCAGAAGGGGTGGTGGTTTGGAAAGTACACCATTCTTCCTTATCCCTTTTCTACTCAACTTGATATCTCAACTCTGACCACGCAGCCTTTTTCTCCAAACACCATGCTCCAATATTTTACATTTTCTATTATTATTATTATTATTATTATTCCCTCTAATATTACTTTTTTTTATGAGTCAATTAAACAATCTACTTTTCTTCTCATCCAAGAACAAATAACAAACAAGAGTGATGTTTCCACCTTACGTATGATTGGTGGTATCCTCCTATTTACCTTAATGTTGAAAGAGAGTGTTGAATTGTGAAAGAGTGAGTTATCGTTTTCAGAAGTAGTGAAAGAGAGTGTGCAAAAGGAACATCTCTTATTGGTAGCTCTTCATTTTATCTGATTTCTAAATAATAAAGAGAATAATAATAGTTGAGGCAGTGGTGAGCGGTGAACACGCTCCTCTTATGAAGTATGGAACTGGTATAATATATATATATATATATATCGGATATATATTACAGAAAAGGACTATAGTAGCAATTATAAGAGAAGAGTGAAAGTAGTGGACTTAATACTCCAACTCCACTTTAACAATTCACACGTCATTTGGTGAGAAATGTTGTGAACCACTTATAAGAACCAAACAAGTTGGTTGTATCTAAAACACATATAATATATATATAATTTTTGTTTGGCATAAAATCAGATTCTAAAAGAATAAATTTTAAAAAGAAGAGGCATGTAAGGAAAAAAAAATAATGACTAATTATATGTTTATTATACGAGAAAGTTTTAAAAAGGAAATTTAACTAAATATATGATAATATATATTAAAATTAAAATTTAATGAGTTGGTCTAGTAATGGTAGGGTTATGTAGTTTTTTACAATATGATGATAAGAAGATTTAGTTCATATAATGTTAAATGAAAAGCTGGTAGAGAAATTATTTTCAATTAAAACAAAGAGAATTTGAATAATGCTTAAATACAATACTGTGTAATTTTGTTTTTCTAATGTCTTGTTATAAATTGGATCACCTCAAATATTTGTTATCTCTACGTTGCAAATATTTTTCAATTTCTTCTTTTTATCTTTTTGCTTTTTGTTTTCTAGCTTCTTTTTTCTTCTTTTCCATTTCTTTCTCCTTTTCTCTCTCTTATATTTTGTTAAAAAAGCGCATAAAGTATTCAATCTTAAGAATTTAAATGATGCGAAGTGTAAATATATTGATTAAATGATTTATTCATAAGGTTTGCAAAAGCTGGCTTTGAAAAATAAACTATAGTTTTTAAAAGAAATACAGATCATCTAAAGTCATTCATGTTTTAAGCTAAGCATCTAAAATATGATTTTGCTTAAAACAAAAAACATCCACATGGGTTTTTAAGTGGACTTTCCAATACTTTCTGGAAAGTGTATCCAAAGTGTTTTCTAGACAATACATTTAATTGGATTCTTAACTATATTGGATTAGATGTTGTATGCATCCATCAATCATAAATACTTTTTAAAATTATAGCCAATTGTTTTATTATATATTCAACAAAATTGTCAAGTCTTTAGAAATTCTTTCATCTGTTAACAAATTCAAAGTTTAAGCATTCCTTCTTAAAATCATGAAAGCAAGTCAATTATTAGGGAAAAAATAGGATTTTTTTCATGAAGTTAGAAAAATTGGGTGTATCTTTTAGGTAGACTGTTAGTTTAAGAGTCTACCACCTTGTTTCTTTTCTCTATACTAAGACAAGTTCTATTTGCAATTACATGAATAATTTATATTTCTTTGTTTTTGAAACCTTGTATTTTGAACTTAAGTGTAATACCCTCATTTTTGTGAGTTAATTTTTCAAAAACTTTTTGCCACAGGTTGAAATCTTAAAGAAGTTTAGTAAAAAGAAAATTACTTATTTAAAAATAATTAAATTTCCATAACCATCTTTAATGTTAAAACTCTGTATCTAAAATCCAACTACCTTGCAACAAAGGGAATAGTTAAAATAGTGATTTGTTAGGCTTTGGTAGAAGAGGTGGAAGTGCAATTAGTTTGGCATTGCTTGTCTGAAAAGGCATGAGAAACAGCACAAACAAAACCAGTAAACCTAATACTCACTCCACTTCATCATGGTAAAGACAACTTAGTTTGTTGCAACTAAGCATGAAACACTCACATCTCTTTACATTACAATATACTTGTAGTTAACAAACAAACACTCTTTTCACTCTTCCCTTTCTTTTATTCAATATTTTGGTTTATAGTACTGAATCAACCAGCTTTCACAACCTCATCATAATTTAATACATGTAAGCACATGTAAAATATTTTCAATTATCTGCCAAAGCAATTATAGAACAGATCAAAAAATGTAAAATAATAATCCCTACACTAATATGAAAGCGATTTCTAAGATTTTGATATCTCTTTTTAAATGACTATAAAACTAAAAGTCAAAGGTTTAGGAAAATCAAAGTATGGAACAACAGAACTTGCTATTTATTGAGTTGTCTCTTGCTGTTTTTTAATTTTCTAAAACTGAACTCATCACAAGCACAAGTTTATCAATCCTTTCTTCTTCTAAATGAGAACTGCATTATAATTGGTTTATTTTCTCACTAATAATCACTTTCCAGATTTGATTATAAGACGAGAAACAATATATTATAATTAGGATCGGTTCACATTAAAAATACCTTTTTTTTTGTATTCATATTACTGAACCATCACCATCAAGTGTCAGTTTTATTAATTAATAACTTCAAGTTCAAATTTTGAATTATACATTAATAATGTTAAATATTCAATTGAAAGCTAAATAATCTTATTTGACTGATACATGTTTATCTTTTGTAAAGAATATTTAAATCTCTATTAAAATATAGTACCTAACCACCAAATAGTTGTTAGTTACTTGGTAGAACCTTTGATATAAATTTTCTGGTCTCACAATTGACTCTACACAAATGAGAGAAATGTACACACATGAAAAATTTGACAAATAAAAAAGTGTTATCCGTTGGTTATGACTTGTTCATGTCTGTTCACACGCAGCAGAAAAAATAAAGACTGTCTCACACTGCCACTTCAGGCAGTTAGGCACTGAATAATGAGTGGAAACTGAAACCAATGAAGGTTTCAGTGTATATATATTTATGTATATATCCACTATTGAGTATTGAATAGTGGAGGCTAACTGTGAGATGAATGAAGTTAATTCACAATTGGAAAGTGGAGACAAAAGGGTCACGAGTCAGCAAATTGAGCCTTTCCTTGAAGAAAATGACCCTGCCAATTCAACCTTATAAATGTTAGGTTTATTGGTTACAGAGAACACAACTATTTCACTCTCTTAGCTTAACAAAGCTTAGCTAGCTGCTATATACTTTAATTTCATTTTCATGCTTACCTTGTGACCAAACTTTTCCATCAAATTTTCACCACATCTTCTAACTGCATCAGCAAGTGCACACCAATACCATACTTAATTACACAACATCACAAGCATAACCATTTTTTTTAATAAAGAAAGAAAGTGTCATGCCATTTACCAACTGCCCTCCAACTTAATTTCCAAGGTCATGTGTAAACTTTTCAGAAAACAATGATAAAAAAGTTACAAAACTATCATTTGTGTTCATCTGGGGTAAGAGTAGTTGTTTCACTAGTGATTTTGATTATAAGTTTGAATCATGAGCACGTAACTGTATTTAATACTTGAAGGAGATTTTTATGATCTATAGCACTCTTAATTTCTTGCTTTAGCTATCATAATCACACTATCAATAAAGTTGGTGCATTTGAGGTTAGGTGACTTCACTTGAATTTGTTGTTTTAAACTCTATAGAAATTTACATTTGTGAATGCAAAAGAAAGCTGGTGTCACCGCTGGCTGGTAATCACTGGTAGATACCTAATTGTAGGTTGCTTCTGTTCTGTTCTAAGTCCAACTGCTAACCACAAGTGGTGACTCATAATTAATAATGGAGAAAGGAGTTGCCTGAACCTTTCAAAGCCACATTATTTAATTATGCCAACAGAAGAATTCTTAAGCCACCAAATAGACAGTTCTTCAGTAGAAGTATATTAGTAATAATGCAGAAAAAAGTATATTCCACATGTAAATTTAATTATGCATAGATGAAGTTGGTGGGGGCTAAAAGTGGTACTTGCCTTGTGAACACATTTGATTTTTTTCTCATTTTCTTTGACCCCTCACTTTCTTGGGAGATGTTGTGTAAAATATATTTCATAAAGACTTCAATTGCCTTGTTCATATACAATTGATTCAGTTAATCAAAATTGGATGCTCATAATCTATGAGTATGGATTAAAGTCAAACTAAACACAGATGGCTCTACACCAATGAACCCTCATGTTGTAAGGCCCAACAGGAATAAGCATAAATGGTAACAGCATGATCAGAGAAGTGTACACAAGTCTATATTGGATTAGGGCCAGAGTGTGCCCATAAGATTATTTTTCTATGGATTTAACTCCATGTTTTTGGCAAGGCCTGTTTGCATCTTGCAAGTCAACCCACATGACAAAAGCTGAGATGAGATCAAGAATTATATTATAACTCCACACCCCTTGACCTGAAAATATTTAAGGACAAAAACAAACAGACAAACACTTCACAAAAGGAAACATAATACCACCCACCCATTTGAATGAATCAAACTCAAAACCCAAAACTCCCTTCTATTTAGGCCAAAAAGTCTTAAACTACAAACTGAACAAAAGAAATTTAGGCACAAGTAACTCCTGAAAGGAAAACAAGAACATCTCTTGGTGCAATCGTGGAGAAATTGGTTAACTCATTTTTGGTACACCTTATAGGCCTGTTTGAAAGAATAGGCTCTGTATGCACTTCCTGAAAAAGAAATAAGAATACAACAAAATAATTTCTTCATAAACTAAAATTAGTTTATACATAAATTAAAAAACAAATTTTGAAGAAGTTAATAGAAAATAACTTTTACAAATATAGAGAAGTCTCTTCAAACAAACTCATTGTCCCATGGAATTTAAGAATTCCAACAATTCTTGAAGAACTTATAACAGGCCAATTGTCTCTCAATTTCCATCAACTATTAAAATTGGTTGCCATGTCTAAGAATCCATAAACTACATTAATTAGAGATGCTCTAAATATGAATCTGTCATAGACACGCTCCTAGATTTTGGGGCTTTGAGCACATGCTCTCATGGTTTAAACGCATCGTTACACCATTATATATGCATAAGCTATTGCACAGGCCAAACTCTACAAAATCCATCTTCTATATACATGCAATATAGAGTCATTCTGAATAAACATCAGTATATACATGGAACACTGCAGTAAAAAAATTCAACCGTGCCTTATTCACAAGCAATTCCTTAGAAGTATAATTTTATTAGACGAATCTCTGGTACCACATGTCTTCAGGATTCCATTTTGCATTCATCTTTAGAAGAATGTCATGCTTCAGAGCTTGCAAGCCTCTAATATCATATATAGATAGATTTTCTATCAAGACCTCCGACCAACATCTCTACATCCAATATGAGAACGCACTAACACTTGCAATGTAAATATACTGTGAATGAAGCATGTTCTTATCAACTTAGCTGTCATCATCATTTATATCAAGACCTAGTTTATCAAGCAGAAGCATGTTCACAACTTACTTGTCAAAGCTACACATTGCTTTTGAATCATATAAGCACCATCCATATACTTTCTGAGAAGGTTATATGATAAGGTCATTGAGCCTATTATTGTGATGGACATTCTATCAAAGAAACAGAATTAATCACGAGATACAAAGTCATAGAAGATTAGTTACAGTTGAACATGAAAACAAAAGGTGAATCAAATAACATATAGTCATACCATATGCCAATCTTGCCCCAGCATTTCCTGTGCTCAAACTAAGTTCCTAACCACCTACACAAGTATAAACAAATGCAAATGAGACTAAAGTAAAAATACTCTAATAATTATTGAACATAAATGAAACTTGTAAAATCAATATCGTGCTCATGTCATGACATTCGTCCGGTGGTAAGCCCGCATCCTTTGCATATTCATCTGCTGCTTAATTGGCTAAGATAAAATGCTGAAACTAGTCAATGATTTCCTCTGTAGACTATATAGGAAAGTTGCTAAGTTCTAACCCTTTCCAAAGGGAAGAGAAGCAAGTTTTTTTTCTTGCTGAGTAGTGTGACAAGGCCTTGGACGGAGGAACTTCCCTTAAGGAGTGCAATGGCTTTCTTGGAAGTGGGAGGAAGGGCCATGGATTGAGGAAGAAGATAGTGTGGGCAGCCATGGCTATCCATGGTAAACAACAACTTTGACAATTTGGGAGTGCATGAATGAGATATTTATCCGGTTGTCATTTTGTTTTACATTTTGAAAATAAATATACACTATATTTTTTTTAAACCGAATGAGGTAACCATTCGGTTGTTATTTTTATATTGCAAATGTAATCAAATAGTCACTTCTGCAGAGTATTTTGAGAATTAAATTTTTGTATGAAGGTGCAGAAAAAAAGTATTATCAAAATATAAATAATAAGATTTGAAAGGATTTAAAAAAATATTTATAAAAGTTTGAAAATAATTATTATAGATTTTTTTGATTTTTTTTAATTAATATATTTATGAAATTATTAATTAACTCTCGTTTGAAAAAAAATATTTTTATAATTTCTAACTTACTTATAATGATTATTTCATAAGTTACCTTATAAAATGATTTTTGTTTTTCAAATGCGACTAAAATAACAAAAAAAGTATTTACATTACAGGACCATAGGAAAATAGTATATATAGGAAAAAGTTTAGCGTGATAGAATTTGAAATTACCAAAAATGAGTAAATTTAAAGAAGTCGTATTTGTTTTATATTTTATTTATGGTTTCTTTATGCAATTTTTTTTCGTTTTGTAATGAAATATTATGTTTTTAAAATTAATGACTTTTTATTGTTATGATAAGTATACTTTTTTAATTGTTTATTATGTTTTTAAAACCAAAAAAAATAATAATCCACTATATTGGATTTGTGTATATATTTTGAAAAAAAAAAATACTGAGGATATTAATATCATAACGGTGATAAAATAAAATTCAACCAACAAAATCTTGATTTAACAATACATTTCAATAACTGTCTTATCATGCAAACTGAAGTTTGGTATAAATTAACATGTAGAAACACATAACGCATATTTTAACTTTGATTGAAAATTTATTAACGTGATAAGCTATATAGTTTAATGTGATGTATTATTACTAGTTGACTTAGATTATGCCAAATTATACTTTAAAATTCCAAATCATATATATGCATTGTTATATATTTATCACTTTAAATTGTGGAGTAAACTTCAACCAAAACAAGTATATTATTCTTACGGTAATTAACTTAATCTTAATATCGCATTATGCATTTATCTAACTATTGAACCTTTAATTACTAAACACGTTGTTTTTTATCTTCTTGATTTTTTTTATCAAAATGTTATTTTTATGATCTATAAAATCAAATTTAAAGTTTAAAATTTCAATAACATTTTCACATATATCACAAGTAATAATTATTATTTATAATAAGTGGTGTCAACTAACACAAAGAACAAACACACCTAGTATTACAATTAACTTCATATGGGATATGTTAGATCACTTATAATCCAAGAAAGTTGTTAATTCAACCATATTTATAGTTTATTTTTTAACATTTTATGTGTCGTGCCAACAACATTTTTGTTTAACTTTTTGTAAACTTCTTATCACACATGGTACACAACATTTTTTGTTTCAATCAAATGTTTGCTTAATGTTTACTTTTCTCTTGTAAATATGTTTTATCATAGTAGAATTTGGTGAAATTGATAAGGTTATACAACAATTTGACCATGAACAATGTATTTTTATTAACCTTTTAAACTTAAGTCAACTTCTTAAATAAGATATTAGAGGAATAATAGATAGATGTCGACTATAATATTATGAAATAAATAATAATGTAAAATTATCTATCTAATTTAAAGAATTTAATTCTACAAAAATAATCATTTATGTAACATTATAATATACATGAAATAGTACATTCAATACATAATTACTTCTTCCATGGAATGATAATGTAAGTTTTCATTTTATAAAACAAACATTTAATAATGCATTATTATCATTACCATTATTATTATTATTATTATTAGTAAATTGATTATGATTTTTTTAATAATATAATATAGCATGCCAGGTCAACACACATGTATGAATATCCCTATAAATCATAAATCTCTTTATCAACATGTTAGATCTTTTTTAAATACCCATCAACTTCAAATAACAAATTGTTGATTAGTTTAGTCTTCCACCATCATAACATATGTATCTAATCTTTACCCTACTAAATTCCTTACACCTAAGGTATTTTTCTATCTTTACCAAATATTTTTTTAGTCCATGAAATGTCTTTGAGACTTCTATAATAACAACATACTCTAACTACAATTTAATATTATCAAGGTAAGAGTAATCTCTATTTATCAATCTAATAACATATAAGATCAAAATTAGAGAGAAAACAACAAATTTTAAAGAGAATATTTTGTTACAAAAATAAAAATTGAATAATTATTTTTTTATTTAAACTTTTGTCAAAAAAGATATTCAGACTTTATTTCATTTTATCTCTAAAAACTAAATTCTAATTTAATTTTTATTCTAAAACTATCTTTTAAAATATTACATTATTATCGACCAATATTACTACTGCAAAGATTTAATAATAAAAATAAAAAAACAAAGACCAAAATAATGATAACAATAAATCATATGATCATAAACTAATTATATCGTCTCCTCACAAATCTACCAAACATAACTTATAAAAAAAAAAAAAAAAAAACTAGAAGGCAAAAGAAAATAATACACACCCTTGTAAATTTTTTTTATCATTATAAAATAATATTATTTTGCAAAAGTTAATGTTTATCTGAACTTATTTTACTTTACCTAAGACCTTTTTTGTTATTTACTTTATAAAACCTTAAATAAACGTTAATAATATAATAAAACAAATAAATATTACTAAAAAGTTTCACCCCTTTTAACTGTAATAAAACAAAATATAAAATAAAAATACAAAAAGAGAGTATGCTTCTCATACACTAACGACTTCTATAATCTATTAAATTTTATTGTTGGATTTAAAAATATAATAAACAATTATAAAAAAACCGTGCTTCTCTTATACTAGTTCAATGAAATAATAAAAAAAAAGAGAGCAAACATCTTTCCTAACACATGACTTAAAAAAAACCAATATTATGTTATACGAAACAATTTCTTCACAGTATAAAAAAAAAATTAAATCTCATGTTTGTAAAGCACAACTAAAAAAAAGTTAAAATATAAAATTATCTTTTACAAATATGACTTACCTATCCTAGTAATTATTTTCAAATTTGTATATACTGGATAAGTTACATGACAAATTGTATCATAATGATATATTTTCCGCGTATCGACATAAACAAACACACCTATATATATATATATTATTTAACTTAAAAACTTAATGAGAAGTGTTCCTACGATCAACACTTATTCCTTGCGAAAACTAAAATAATGAGGATCGTATTAATTGATTTTTTTAGAGGGTTTTATTAGAAATTTACCTTGTGTAAAAATGCAGTAATCAATTTTTTTATAATAAGATAGTGGTGGTATATTGCTATTATTTAAATTTAAAAAATAGAATAGTATTGATTAAATATCGAATAAATAAAAATGAAATTTTATGGAAAAAAGATGTAATTCTAGAATGCAAGTAAAATTATTAGAGATTAAAAAGTAGAAAAATAATAACTGCAGTGTTAATAAAATCTTGGTTGATAGATGCGAATCAGTGTTTCAGTTTTTGACAATGTGTTGGAATTTTGAGTTGAGTTGAAGCCATTAGACCAAACAGAACTGCAGAACTCCAAAGTCCACGTTGCATCTATCTATCTATATATATGCAAGTGCAACCTGCCAAACCAACTCCCAAAAACTAAAACACAATTTAAACAAAAAAGAAAAAGGAAAAAAAAAAAAAGAAAAGAGGGAAGAAGAATGGGGTGAAGCTGGAAATCGAAATCTTACAGAGCAAAGAAGAGAAGGCATTCACATTTCAAAGATGGACCAACGAAACCCTTCTCCCTCGCCATCACCCGTTCGAGTCCTCATTCGCCCTCCGTCTTCTCCCTCGCCGTCGTCTTCCGATCATCCCTCACCGGCGCCGCCGCAGCCGCCGCTCCCTCGCACCTCCGACGGCGTCGTTGTTGTCGGCTTCATCGCGCGACGGCACGACGATTCCGCGCAGCTTCTCGACCGCGTCATCGACTCCAACGTCTTTGCCTCGGGCAATCTCGACGCGCCGCTCCTCGTCGACGACGAGGAGGCGAGGGAGTGGTTCGCGCGGAGGAGAATCAGCTACTTTCACGACAACGAGAGGGGGATTTTGTTCCTTCAGTTCGCTTCCACTCGCTGTCCCGCTATCCACACGACTGCGGATGTTGCGCCGCCGGGATTTGATTCCGCCGTGGAGGAGCACGAGTTCGGCGACCTGCAGGGAATGCTTTTCATGTTCTCTGTAAGTCATTCTCTTCACTATTCTAAATACCTGCATTATTGTGTATACTATTACAATATCAATAACCTAATCGTATAGGATAAATTACAGTTAGAGAAGTTTTGGTAATGAAAGTTTGTGGGATTAGAGTTGGATTTATATTGTGAAAGAGATAAGTTCACTAACCTTCAGTGAATTAGTAAGTTGAAGTTTACTGTTGTATGCCTGGGCTGTATTATTTTGATTTTAAATTGTGCGTGGTTGATGGTGTAATTGACGTCTTAGAAATGCAGGTTTGTCATGTTATTATATATATTCAGGAGGGGTCACAGTTTGGTTCTAGGATTTTAAGGAATTTTCGTGTGCTGCAATCAGCTAAGCATGCAATGGCTCCCTTTGTTAGATCCCAAACTACGCCGCCTTTGCCAGCTAGATCGCATCCTTCATCGTCCTCTAGACCTGCTTCGGCAGCAAACAATTCTTCTCCAGGTAGAGGTGGTGGTAACTTGAGTCGCAATGTGTCCGCCATATCTCTCATGTCAGGTTTAGGTTCTTATGCTTCTTTGTTTCCAGGACAGTGCATACCTGTCACACTGTTTGTATTCATCGATGATTTCTCCAGTTTATCGAATTCCGGTGCAAATGTGGAGGAATCTTCAGATAGTACTTCACTTGGTCAATCTTCTAGTTTGAGTGGAGCAGCTAAGGGAAACTTGTCTGCTAAAGGTTCTGGTTCGGTAGTTGTGCTGGCACGCCCTGCAAGTCGATCTGAAGGTGGATTTAGGAAGAAACTACAGTCATCTCTTGAAGCACAAATCCGCTTTCTGGTTAAGAAATGTCGGACGTTATCAGGTCCTGAAATAACTCATCCTGGCGTGAGAAATGGGGGTTCCTCAACTTCTGCACCTTTGTTTTCACTTGATGCATCTAGGACAGTTGTGTTGTTAGACCGGTTTTCAAATCAAAAAGGTGAGTCTCTTGAGTTTGCCAGTGGCCTTGTTGATGATGTGTTAAATGGGAAAGCAACTTCAGATTCCCTTCTGCTCGAAAGCCATGGTCAAAGTGCAAGCAAAGAAGATTTAATATCAGTTAAGGAGTTCATTTACAGACAATCTGATATTTTGAGAGGGAGAGGGGGACTAATTAATACCAACAGTGGCTCAGCTGCTGGTGTTGGCATGGTTGCTGTTGCAGCAGCTGCAGCTGCTGCCTCAGCTGCATCTGGGAAAACATTTACTACACCTGACCTTCCAAATCTAGAAGTTTGGTTATCTTCTAGTCGACATATCTTGAGTGGAGTTCTCTGTGCAAAAGGTGGTTCCCTGGATGAATTTGATATTATCAAAAGAAAACCTCATCCTAGGAATACTGTTTCATCCTCAGTGGAAGGATCTTTGAAGAGTACAAATCCTTTAGATGTTGCAGTATCTTGGTTACAAAGTGGTAGAGGGTTGAATACTAAATTCTCGACTATGTGGTGCCAAAGAGCTATTCCAGCTGCAAAGGAAATTTATTTGAAAGACTTGCCTGCTTGTTATCCTACTTCACAACATGTGGTCCATTTAGATAAGGCATTGAATGCATTTCGCTCAATGGTGAAAGGACCTTCAGTGGAACTATTTGCAAAAAAATTGGAAGATGAATGCACTTCCATATGGAAATCAGGAAGGCAACTATGTGATGCTGTTAGTTTGACTGGAAAACCATGCATGCACCAAAGGTATGATGTTGAAACCAGTAGTTCGGATTTAGGAGCCTCGCCCAAGCCACATTCAAGTGGCTATTTTTTTCTTCATGCTTGTGCTTGTGGGCGTTCTCGACAGTTACGTCCTGATCCTTTTGATTTTGAATCAGCTGATGAAAGTTGCTTCTCTGACTGTGATAAGCTACTTCCTGCAGTCAAATTGCCAGAAACAGAAGTTGCAGGACCTGTTAAACCTTCTTCTTGGAGTTTGCTTCGTATTGGGGGTGCTAGGTACTACGAATCTTCAAGAGGCTTACTTCAAAGTGGATTTTCTGCCACTGAAAAATTTCTTTTGAAATGGACAATATACCTAGAGAAAAAGAAAATACCAAATGGTTCTATAGTGAAGCAAGGTTCTGTAGTTAGGGCACCCAAGGTTGAATCTATTGTAGATGCAAAGAAAACTGGGGTTATACAAGCCCACCCTGCTGTGCATAACGGAGTGGAAGATGTAGGAACATCCTTAGATGTCATGAAGGCTGATGATAAAAAGATAAGTTTTGGTAGAGGTTTCCCTGTTTTCAAAATGAGAAAACCTTTTTCTGAGGTTGTTGCTGGATCCGCGGCTAGTGATTCAGGATTCCCCCCTCTTCAACAAAGGAAATTGCCTACACTAGGTTCAGAAAAGGGTATGAAACAAAGCAGGTCTAGTAATCAGACTGTTGAACAGGTTAATGCAGCCATTGATCATCAACTATCTCAAAAATCTCAAAATGTTTCATCTACTCAGGGACATCTTGATGTTAATGGCAACAATATCTACAGGGACGGTGATCCTTTTTTGCGGATTGGTAGCAATGTATTACCCGTGTACTTGAATGATGGTGACAGGAACAAATCACATTCTTTGAAGCATGTTATAGTATATGTTGGATTTGAGCATGAATGCCCCCGTGGCCACCGTTTTCTGTTGAATGCAGAACATCTCACCGAACTTGGATCTTCGTATTCATCATCTGAAGAATCTCACGCATCTCCTGTGGAGCCTTCTGGCAGAAATCACGCATCTCATGCTCAAGTAAGCAGGAATGCTTCCTGGAACAAAGTTCATCGAAGCTCAAACGAAATTCTTTCTGCAGCCTCAAATAAGGAAAGAGATGTGAACAAATCTAATGACATGATTCCTAATGGTGATTCGAATTCAGATGGACTAATACATACTGACATTTCGCATAAGCAATATAATTTGACTTCAACAAATGCATTCACAAAACCCCTGAATCATATGAAGGATTTTGGAGGAGATCTTCAAGCTATTAGCATGGATGGTGAAGATCTTGCATTCTCCATGTTGAATCAAAACTTGCCTATCTACATGATCTGTCCTCACTGCAAGCTTTCAAGGAATAATAAGGATACACCAAAGGTTAAGTTTGCAAGTGGGATCTCACAGCTTAAAAGAATTTTTCTGGTAGGAGTTTACTGCTTGTATAAGCATTAAATTTTGTTTCAATTAGCATGATTGATTTTTTTTTTCTGTTAATAATAAAATGCATATGTATCTTTAAACATGTTCTAATTATGGAGTGTGTTTGTCATTTTATTCTTCTGAATTCTTTTCTTATAAGCCTACAGGGGTTGCACAAATTTCCTTCTGGTTTTTTGTCTTTTACACTTTGTCTATGAACTTCACTTTTCACATATTTGCATTATGTTAAAAATATGATATAATTTTCTAGGGTAATCAAATCAAGCATATATATTTAGCTCGTGTACATTTGTATGCCACCTGATATTGATGTTGACTGTTGAGTTTAATTCTTTATTTATTTAAATTATTATCAGATTAGCAAACTAATCTATAGATATTCTTTAGGTGACACCCGCATTTCCAGTGATACTAGCAACATGCCCTGTTGTACAATTTGAGGTATGCCTTTATTCTTCCATTGTGCAGTTCTTGAAAATTTTTGAAAGTAAATTAACTATAATTTGCATATTTAAAAAGCTAACTGTTTATGCATAGAGTTAAACTTCTTAAGAAATGGATGCTTTATGATGCGAGGGAACCACCTTCTGTTGTGTACTATAGGCCAAGCTTGTTGATATGTGGAGGGTTTTGTCTATAACCATTTGTTTCATCTTTTTAATGGCTGGTATTACTTTTATCAAACTGTTGTACAACTACAATCAACAGAGAACTTGAAGGCCTTTAAATACCTGTGATTTTTTAGCTGCCATCCCTGAAATGGTTAAACTATTGGAGTTAAACTTGTATGGCTGTGATGCGCTGGTGGTTGACTAATAGCTGTTTGGTTAAGACAAAAATCAACTTTTCAGGAAGGGAGAGTTGTTTTGTGCAGTATTCAAGATCATTTGTATAACTTGTGTTTTTTCTAAAAACCAATTTTGCAGTGAGTACAATTGATTTTTGAGAGAAGTTGAGTAGAATTCATTCTAGGTATGAGATCCACAAAACACACACACATTTAAGAAACGAGAATGGTTTATCTTCTAAACAAAAGTACTTCTTCTAAACTCACTTTTATATATCATCCCCTAATATAATATTTTTTGTCTTGAATCTTTCAAAATCAATTCGTTTAACATCAATTCTTTAAAAAATGTATCAAAATGTAAAACAAAACCAACCCTAAATCCAAATTTTGCAATCTTATTTTGAAGTTGTATAAATCTGTTGATGTGCTCAAAGTCTTGCTTTTTTGACCTTGTAGACATCATGCTTGCCTCCCTCAGTTCCAGATCGTCAGCAAAAATTGCAGTTTACCCTTGGATGTGAAGTGATCTTGCCACCAGAGAGCTTCCTGACACTTAAGTTACCATTTGTGTATGGTGTCCATCTTGAAGATGGAAACAAACATCCTCTTAACCCCTTCGAACAACAGCCTGAAATGACTGCCTGGATTGCCAAGGGCACAGTACTGCAGATATTGTCCAAGTGCAACAATGATGAGGGATATCAAGCACAGTAAAAATTTTCTAAAATTTTGAGTGGCCTTCCTAGAGTGAAAAGGAATGGAATGTCAATAGCTTCTCCAAAACTCAGGTGCAGTTTGTGCCCCCTCTTTTTTCCTTTTCGTAACATCATGTTTTGGAAATTTAATGGGCAAAAATATGCACCTTGATATAATTATTCAGTATAGAAACTAGATCCTTTATGTTAAAGGAAACAAACTATATTGTGTGCCCTTTCAAACTGAGAATGTTGCTTCAAGGTAAAAGCGGTATATGAGATCATAGGAAGCAATTGACAGAGTATACTGTGCAGGGTCCCATCTAGTGAAAAACTTGTGCTAGAATGTCTTCATGATCAGGCTACCGCATGTCTATCTACCATGAAGACCTAGCAGAAACCTTCTCACAAATGTTCCTTTTGTGCTTCGTATGTTCTTGACCGAATATTTGCAAGTTGTGATTAAACTTTAGTCAGTACACTTAAAACCGATGTGTAAAGTTTTCTGCACTCTATGTTAGCTAAATGATAGGATATGCTTTGGTTATGAAGATTATGTACGAATTTTGAAGGTCTAGAACTAATTGGTACATGTGTCAGATAAAAAATTAGGCTATCAAAGCTTATTACAGTTAAATATTGTCTTGTATAAAATAATCGAGTTTGTGACTTTGCTGGGATTGGAGATGTGTGCAGGATAAGTAACTCTGGATGATGGATATGGTCTGCAATTGAATTACTGAGATGTAATTGAATCTAGTGGAGTTCATTACTCAGGCATGAACTGGTAACATGGATGTTTTCTTTTGTAAATTGTTTTTACTTAAATCACCACCTTTTTAATTAGGTTCAACTGTCGGCCTCTTGGTTATTTGCAGCTCTGTGGTACGGTACGTAAGTTCGTGTATCTCATGTGGGTATCTGCAAATTCATGATTCAGTTATTGCTGTCTGGATTAATTTGGGTTATCGCCCTTTACAAATGAAAGTAGTCCATGATCGGAAGGAGTCTGAGATACGTACATCAATGACCAGAGAATCATAATGGTCCCAGTAATGGTATGTGACTATATTTTCTGGGCGCTGTTCCTTATATTTTCATATTTATTTTTTCAATTGTCCTCTCTTAAGAAAAACTTCATTTGTTATGATGCTTTTTACTCTTTAACCTTCTTGACACTAAATTTGTTGTGGGGGTCTGCTTGATAATTTGATTAGTTGATACGTACTTTCTATCACTATTGTGCAGCTTATTATATAGAACTTTAAATAATATAAATAAGCAAATAAACGGTGCAGTTTGTTAGATCATGCAAGGTAGGGTAAGAGTTCATTGATTGATTGCTTAAATTTTCACGTGTCACAGGTAATTGCATAAGCAACTCTTGAATATAGATTGAAGTCAATTAATTGATGTACTACTGGAATATCATGTTAAGGAGTAACTCTTGATATACTATAAAAGAATCTCGTTATCTCTTTCACATAATTCATGGACCTCCTTATGATTTATCTTTTTGCAGGTGATGCCCGTCAAAGTTGTAGTTGATGAAAAGATAGGGTGAATGGCAAGTGTATAGGTAGAACATCATATAACGAGGACACTGATTGATATCTTTGATGTAGTGATCTTGTTCTTCAACGGGAAGCACACACTATACGAGCAATGATTGACCGTGTGCATTATTATGCCAAAAGCACCGAAGGATAAAAGGCGCAAGCGTTGGGCTAGCAAGGAAAAACCGTGCGCATTGTGTATCTTGATTTCTTGATATCGTAAGCTTGCTGATCATCAAGGTGGTAAAAATTGGTTTAACTGAAGCCTGTGGATGGCCTCTGTTAAAGGCTAAAATCGAGTTTTCTTGAAACTGTTGGCTTACGCCTGACGTCAGTTGGGGAACAAACGAACTGTAATTTTACGAGTGAACTTTCATTTTAGTCCGTAGGGTTATAAACATTGCTCATTTTATTTTATTTCTTGATCTTATAACATCTTTAGTAATTTATTTTGTAAAAGTCAGTAATTCCATTTTCTTTCTCTTCATTTTGTATTAAAATAGTTTAAAAAATGCCAACTTTCAAAATCGGATAAAGAAAATTTTGTATAGTAGAAAAATCTGTCAGTTGTTCAGTTCTAAGGATTAGAATTACAAAATAATTCATAAATTTTTGTGTGAATTTTATACGGGAATTATTCCGGGGTGTTTAAAGGTATCCGAAAATGTAATTAATTATACGTATAACATGGTTTATTTTATTTAGCAAAATGTTTGAAAGGTAAATTAGTGTAATTATATGTTACTAGAAGACTCACGATACATTGTTAGGAGAGTTATGAGATCATTGAAATATTTTGTGGTAATTAACTTTGTTTTAGAAGATGATAATAACGTCTTCCATGATTAAATTAGATAATAATTGTCATACGTGATTAAATTAAATATGTAAATAGAGTCAGTTTGACTGGTGGTTAGATAAACGGTGATTGTATAGAAGTAGTGATTAATAGTATCATTAAATTATTGAGATATATAATTGACTCATAGCTGATGATGTTAAGAAGTCATTAATTATATTAAACGTCTGATGGACGTTTTCGAAATTGTGAATATTCACAACTCTATTCTCTCAGTTTTACTGGTTTGCAGATACTCCAGTCTCTGTCGAACGAATTTTTTTCCTTGGGAGCACGAAATAATTTTATGGTAACTTATTATGAACATGTGTCTTTGTAGGGCTTTGTGTTTTGCTAGTCTTTGAAGTGTTTTTATTTATTCTGAAAATTGGAGAATTACGCAGAACGAAGGTAGCAAGGGGGTTGTGGAGGTTATAATATGTGATATGATACTACTATTATTATACTGATGGTGTTGGTCCATATTACATGTGTTTCATGGTTCATCATAATCTCTTAAATGCAATACGTCAAACTTGGTGCATTGATTCAACCAGAAAAAGATGCCACGAATTCAAAGCCTTGGTTCAGAAGAGCGCCAGTCACCCATAGCTTCAAATTTTGCAGGTTAATTTCTGGTTCAGATCCTTTTATCTGTTTTCAGCACATCAATGACTTAATCCGTGAGCAAAAATAATAACTCAATATTTCAACAAAATAAAATTATAGAATTGGAAAGGAGATAGAGAACCACTCACATTCAATGTAAATGTAAGTTGAAAACAGTTACAAATTGTGGCCAAGTTTGAATTCTGAACATTAAAACCTTCAAGAGACTCAAGAGCCCTGAACAACGATGTAGCCACTCCTTCTCCTTTATTGCAAACTATTTTTGAATAATACCCTCTTTCCTCCACTTGCAACATCTCCACCTACAAACAACCATTCAAATATGTTACATACATAGAAATACTAACTGAAAAGTTATGGAGTTATCAGGAATTTCTTTAAGCAAACCAACCTGCATGATCTTCTTGCAGATTGGATGACTATTACGGGCAGCTTGCACATTTCTGGAATTGTTAATTGATCCTTGATAGTTTTCAGACACTAATAAGGATGCTTCAAGTCCTGCAACTTCAGCCTTCAGCTTCCTAGCTTGAGCTTGAAGCTCATGCACGTATGCTACTGCATCTCCAATTATAGAAGCCTTGTCCATCTGTGTACAAAACTATATCATTTACATTTCACTCTCAAATATAAAAACATTTTAGGCTCACTTTGGCTAAATTTCAAGGTAACCACTTACAGGAAAAGAATAGTTTAAGCAAGAAACCTACCTTCATGTGTTTATAAAGAAATTCTTCTAAACAAAACTTAATTAAACACATGTTCTTAGTTTCAAGCAACCTTCATAATAACAGTTTTAATAGCTTAATTAATCGAAAAGGGGACACGTACCTTTGTTATGTTGGGAACCAAAGAACGCAATGCGTAAAGCTTCTCCTTCATTCGGCCTCTCCTTCTCCTCTCAGAAATGAGAGTCTTGGACCTATCATTTTTTTGTTTGGGTTTGGAATCACCATGCTTGGTCGCTGTTGTCGTTGTTGTTTCAGAAGAATGCTCTCCGTCGTGTTCTTCTTCTCTTTCTCCTTCTCCTTCTCCCTTCATGCCCCCATCAAAGTATGAAAAGGAGCTAAATGTGGAGCTTTGATCATAGACATTCACACCATTGTTATTGTTCTTATCAAAAGGGTTTGCATGACATGGAAGGAGCTGATTGTTAGCAAAACAATCAGTGATGAGGTCAGAACCGAAGTCACAGTTGGCATCTTCATTCTCCCCTCGGATCAAATTAATGAACTGATCAAAATTTGGATTGTCAACAAAGTCGTAAAGCTCAAAATCGTTAAGTGTGTCTTGGTAAATTCCATCCATATCATTCGTAGTTAGAACTTGAGTAGATAGAGGTCTAATTGTAATATATAGAAGGTTGACATGATTATTAATATACAGTTTTGGTGTGAATGGAATAAGAAGAGTTTCCTTTTATGTCACCATGCTCTATTATTTTATTTACACCATTGTTAATTAACTCAAGTAGAGATGCCTCTGATTTCTTTTCTGGTTACTACAGGATAAGCATGGCCGTTATTTATTTGGTTAGTATCTGTCGAAGGACCAAAAGATGTAACCTACCTGTTAATAAATTCACACAAGATAGTTTTTTGTTGTTTCTTGCAGTTTTTTTTTTTTTTCAGAAACTATTTATTCGTATTTGACACTATGAACACATCTTCTGGTGAATATTTAAACTTTAGTTGTTTACATTGTAAAATGCTAGTCTTTTCATCAAATCCAACCAGGAAGTTTCTGTGGGTGTTTCTATAATATAAACTCAGCTCCGAGACTGTTGAATAGTCTTGTATTTTATTTTTTCTACTTTTTTAAGCATATATAAATCGAAATCAATCTAGTTGCAGCCGATCTCAACTTTTCAACCGTTGCACATATATTATGATGAATTAAGGTATTGCAATTGGCAATAGCAAGACTAATGCAGAACCAGCGTTAAGAAAACTGTGGATGTTCAAGTAAACGTTATAGACTATGGTAAGTAACCTTTTTCCAGAAGCAATTTTAAATAACGCTTGTCATTTTCATATCATATATATGCTGTCTAGCATATCACTATTTTATGCTGCTTTAAAAGAGGTTGAATCTGTGTATGAGCATTTCTAGACTTTTATATTGATTGAAGTTGAAGCCAGTATTATTGTCAAGTTCATTATCACAAAAGGGTCACTTTCTATGATGAGTACTGCAACTTCTTGTTCATGATAAATAAATGCAGATGAGCTACTGTTATAATGTGAACAGAATCTAGTGGGAACATAATGACGTGCCTCACATATTTTAAATTTTATAAAGCAAATGGAAGGTCCTGTGGATGGAAGTTAGCGATTTCTTAATCACAATAGCCATCAAAACTTTGCACCACGTTAATTAATACTCCCTATTTCATAAAAAAAATAATCAATAATTTCTTCTATATAATGTGTGCTGTAATGAGTAAAAGAGAACTATATAGTATTAACATAGTTTTTCACTTCATAGGTTTTGTTTTTGACTAATGTTAATGTTCACGTATCTATACAAGTCATGCATGCTAGCTTAATTAGCATGTGATTGATCAATTATACTTTGATTTTTTTAACTATTGACTTGCTGTTACTGAAAGAAACACATGCATATATAACTGTCAAAAAGTGAGAGTAAATATATAATTGAACTTCCCATTGACCTAAATCAGATGATTGAAGTTATGGACCTGCTGACCCTTTCTTTTTTCAGGAGGAGAATCTAAAGTGACATCAGTGACTACGGTTTCAATGCCTTATTTAGTTGTATTTTATTGTAGCTAACCATCACAAAAAGTGGAAGGAAGAAGCACACGCAGAGTAGTGCAATTTCTTAATGAACTTCACTGTTTTGGAACAGTACTTGTGGAAGGCACGTAAAGGGGTGTGTGAGACAACAGTATGAGGTGAGGCTTACACGTGCCATGCTGCCCTGTGGACATTTTCTTTTCCACATATCATAGCCAACACTTCAATTCATCTCATTCCAGCACGAGTATATCATAAGCTTCATAGCAGTTATATCATACAAAATAGGAATTCTTTTTCTGGCTTTGGTTCTAGAAACAATAAGCAGCAGCAATACTCTACACGTACAAATGCATCAATATTGTAGGTTAGGTCATATTAACTTATTTTATTTTATGGTGGTGAGTTTCTTAATTTCATGCTATGTATCGGATGTTGCATGATCCATTCTATTCTTTTGCATAACCAAAGTGAGTCAAACCTTGGATTATTTTTCGGTCCCTAATATGAATGACAGAGATATAACACTACAAAATTTTTTTATTTATTTACGGATTATTATATATGGATTTTCATCCATAAATAAATTTAATATTATCTATATATTTTAACTACAAATCTATTATATATGAATTTTATTTAAAAAAATTATAAATAATTACATATAGATCCTAATCCATGTAAGTAAATTTGACGATACTTATAAATTTTACATATGATTTGTTACATACAAAAAAAAGTTTATAAGTGAGATTTGATAAAATAAAGGTGCATTAGGATTAATATTTTGTAATTAGATAAGTTATAGGTATTACACCAAATTATCTTGTTGGTAAGTGAATATAATAAAAAGATTCAAAAATAACGATAAAATAAAATAATTATCTTCATATCTAAATTTATATATAATTACACAGCGGTCTAAATTTTAAATTAATAGATAATTATGTACAAATTTTTTCATAAATAATATTAATATGTTCAAAACTATGTTAAGGGAGAACACAACAATATTTGAATGGAGAGGATATATACAAAAAATTATATACCTCAACTAATAAAAATGATAATAATAATATTATTATGAATTTTAGTTTACTCATAATCAATCTATTATCCAAATTCAATTGTCTTTGTGAAATCATTTGTTTCTCAATTGTCCATTTCCATCTTGGTCGTGAAAGTGGCTTTAAAGCATTTATAATCAAAGGACTACTGGCGCGTATGCAACCTAGTAAAAATTGGAGTAATTTGACGATGACAAAGATGTTTTCTACCATAATAACAATTAGAACAATGATGAATCACTTCTCCTAACAAATATTATAAGTTTAGAGGACATAAAAAGATTTTAAATAATTTAATGAACTCATTGAAAAAAGTATTAAAAATAATATTAGTTTTGGACGAAAGAAATAATTAATATCTGGTTAAAAATAAAATACAAATTGAAAATGCTAAATTTAATTTCACAAATAAATTATCTTCGCAGTTTAAGACTAACTAAGGCATGCTCTTATGAGACGATGAGAAGTTATGATTGCCCATCAACGTTAAATCTTACGCTAATCAAGAGAGATCCTCTTTTATGTATGTGATCCTCTTCTTTTAACATGTCAATCATTTTCACTAAAATCATTTAAACCATTTAAGCATTTAAAAACGTGTTTCATGAATATAAAAACTTGTTTGTGGTCCTATATTACTATTCTAACTACTTAAGCAATGGTCTTTCTCTCTTTTCTTTACGCGGTCATCACAATAATGATCATTATCATTATTATATATACATCTTTATTATGATAATCAAATATCACATTGTCACATTTATCATTACTTATTATTAGTATGGATGTTGTTATATCCATTTTACTATGAGTTTTATTTTACTGGTATAATTGTCATCATTTATTAAAAATGAAAATCTAATTGGAATATTTTTTAAAATCAAACTTACAAGTTACAATTAAAAACTATCATAAATAAGTTATGAAATTTTATTGATGTAAAACAGATTTATTTTAAATTTAAGGGATTAAATTTTAGATAGAGATTTCAGATAAAAAAAAGTAATGTCTTGACAGATAGAGAGATTGGAGAACAAAAACCAACGTCTTTATGCTTACTGACACCACAGAATGGTCAGATATGCGCATGAAAGTAGTATCCCATAAACCTTTTCCAGACAAAAGCATTTTACCTAAACTGCAATCAGAACACTGCCACTGTTTATTCCTTTGCAATTTGCATTAAACTTTTGAAGAAGGTATTTCACCAGTTACTATTATCTGCTGAAAAATTGCACTTGTGTACAGCTAAAAAGAGAGGTGTAAACTAAAATAAATAATGTAACCTTAAGAATCTCATTAACTTTTAGCCTTGATGTTTCTTTCTTTAGGCTTCAAGGAGTTTATTTTTGTAAGATTAAAAACTAACTGCAAGAACTATGAGTGATTACATAAACATAGTGATTATTAACTTATTTTGAGAACACAATTCCCAATTCTTCTATAATTTCCTGACACACCTTTACACAAAACAATAACTTCCTACTTTTTGGGAATTAACTCAAATGGTGCTAATTTGATGTTTAATACAAGTGCATGTGTCAAGTTCAATCTCACATCTAACATTAACATATTTGAAAACGACCATGCACTTTTTTTGTGTGGAAGTTTTAGCCTTGGAAGATGGAAATGCAAGCAAAGTACCAGGCACTAACTTTAAGCAAACTAAAGCTGTGGGGCAAAACAATATCATATATATAGTATGTGTAGTTACAAAAGAATGTGCAATCACTTCATTTCAGGTGGTTGTCCTTATAAGATGCAATACGAGACTATTGGGACCACACCTTCACTATTAGGCCCCCCCACCCCATCCCCCATGCAGTCAATAAATCTGTCACAACATTTTCACTTTGCAGATTTAGGGATATATCACATGGACCTACATAGATATATACCACCATGTTGCATTCAAAAAAAAAAAAAGCTGAAGACTAGCAGTGTTTGCTAGCTGCCTAACATCTGTAACAAAAATATGTAAGAGCTGTTACTTTGCTGTGTCTCAAAATGGTTTGGACTGGATTATAACCCGAGCTCCTGAAGCAAGCCTGTTGAGTGAAATCAAACTCGTTAATCAATGACTGAAAACTATAAGAACAACCTGGTAAAAAAATTTAAGGACATGAGTAGAAACATAATAAAGACAACACTTAACTTTCTTCAATTTTGATCACCCTCTCCTCTTCTCTAAATGAGTCTACCCTCTTAGATTGCTTTCTCCCTGACCCTGATGAAGTTTCAGTAACCCTTTTGCTGATACCATTAGATGGTACTGAAGAGATGCCTCTCTCCATGGAATTTCTTGATCCATCAGAAACAGGAGATATCATGCGTTCACCTGGTGAATGATTGGTCAATGAAGCCTTTACTGACTGTGGAACACAGTTTGCATTTGCTGGGGATGATGATTGCTCCGTGTCTTGTGATTTCAACTCTGTAGATGTCCTGCATATTTGTTACAGATGAGATATTGGCTAGGTTGTGACGACTACTGTGTTCCTATCATACTGCATATTTTTTATCACCAAGTTACTTTTTGCAACATGTGATACAAGATAATCTCCAAGCAAGAGCATGTACATTAAAATTAAAAGCTTAGAAAGAATTTTGCAAACTGCAATTTATCTAGCAAGAGAAATATTACTCGTTCCTATGGGGTTTCTATCAACTCTACTGCAAAATATATTATCAAATTAGGATGTTATCCCCAGCATTTATTCTGGCATACAAGACATAGAATACTTATTCTTCTTTGTTATTCCACAGGTCCTTTTTTCTCAGAGTTAAGTGTTTCACATGATAGGAGACACAAATAAAACATTAAAAAACTCAAGAGAACCAAATTTTCCATTTGTCCAGTCTTTTTTGCCTTTTTACTTATCTTTTTTGGAAGTTCTGATGACATCTATTTTATTTTAACAATAAGTTCATTAAAAAGCAATAAAGCCCCTTCTTTTGTGTATCTGAAGCCTCCATTTCCTTGAATCATCTTGCAGTACTGTCTATCATAAATATAGATCTAAGTAAGCATGTGAAAGCATTATATTCCATTAAATATAGTGTATTTCGAAAACAAGTTTCAAAAACAAATAATTTGAGAAAAGTTTTATAATCTTTCACCTTGAACATGTTCTGAACTGACAAAGTGACAAGACTTGATAGATGCTCAATTGTTTTTTATCCAAAAAAATGTCTGAAGTTGTTTCGTATAATAGAGTGCAGTTTTTGTATCTGAGTTTTGAATTGGTAATAATGATTAAATAGCATCTCAGAGGATTGTTCATGTTTCTAACTACAAAATCTCGGTGCAATCCGGACAAACTTGAGGTCTGGAAAAAACTCCAAGTAAAATAAGCATTTTAACACCAGATTCAGTTATTTTCTATTTTTGTACTATGGCACAATCTACATGGTAATGTAGCCTAATCCAGCATTATTCACTTTTGACAGAATAACACATGTAACAAAAATGATTCCTAATACTCGTCAGTCCTCAAGCACTCACTTCCTCAGCTTTGAACAAGAGTTCTCCGAATTTATGACTAGAGTGGTCCATTTGCAACAAACCAAACAGCAACATGTGATAAACCATCTAGCAAGCAGATAAACCATGATTTTGGGAATGGAAACAGTAACTCTACCTAATCCTAATTTGTCGTGTTGCAAGAAATGAAGTGAAAACAAAACCTACCTCTCAGCATTGTAAGAAGAAGAGCGTTTCAGGACAACATTATGTCCTCCTTCTTCCTTCAGCACTTTAGACTCCACTGCGCTCCCACTATAATATTCTTTGTCTTCCAATTTGAGGCCCATCACCTTCGTTTTCTCTGCCAGGCAGTCAAATTCTCCAAACATAACAGAACTTGAGAACAATGGGGAGGGGAATTTGGAATTGGAAAACCTAGTCTTGTAAGAAGGAACAAGGCCAACACTATGATTTTTCACAGATATAGACCCGCATGAGATCAGTTGCATCAGAAGACTTGAGGCTTTCATCCTTGCATTGGTTTGCATTCGAATACGCTCCTCTTCCAGGATCCTAAAGCTGTTCATTTTACTCACATCAGCTCTTATAAGGGACTCCAAAGTCTCAGTTTTCCCTCCAGAAGATGATGGACTAGAAGTTGAGGCAGGAGGAGAAACACTATCCATAACAATTTCATGATTCTCTTTCACTTGTGGCACTTGAGTATCACTTATTTCACGGCATTCCGGTTCTAATGATCCATCATCCTCGGTTGAAACACCCCTGGTACAAGTTTTCTGTGATTCCAGTTTGCTAACATTTTCTTCTGTCTGAGTTGAAGCATCTGTCAATCCATCAGTCTTGTAGATTTTGTATTCTGTCAATGGTAAGCTAAGAGAATCACTTGTCCCAGCTCTAGACTGAGGAGACACATCTGATGAACCGGTTTGCTGTCTTGGGGAGAGTTCATCATCTTCTTGGGAGTTTCTTGTATCTTTCTCATTCATGCTGGAAGAGGTGGAAGCCTCATCATGGCTCCTACAAGAAACCGGCTCTGCCAACTGCTTCAGGTTCTGAGTTTTCACATTGCTAGTAGGCACAAAACGTTCTGCAAGGCAAAACCACAATCAGTATAAGATCTCAACAGGACCTAAGAAAACAACCATGGTTTAACAAACAAAACATTAAAAGTAACATTCTTGACCTGAATTTGATTCGTAAAATAGCTCAGAACCTTTGAGGACATACTCGTTTCCATGAGCAGGTAGAATTACATCGTCTTCACAGAGATCATGCCACACAAATCCGTTTTTGTAGCTTCTGAATTACATAATAAACAAACATACATGATGAGAAGTGAATAAGCAATTAGATCATGGGTGAAGCAACAACACAAAGCTAAAAAATCTCGACTGCTTCATCCAACGAAAACAATAAACATTGGGAAAAGATTCTCTCTATTTCTTCCATTACTATGCTTATGAGAAAACAAACCTGCGTTGACTTTCCCAAAATGCAAAAGAGAAACAAGGGAAAAAGGGCAGACCCTACCAATCAACTCTCAGCATTTATTCATTTTTCAAGCTCGCGTATTCTCACCATGCAAAATAAGCATCAAGAGAAGATACTAATTAAGGAGTTAAATAACTTTCTCACCTCTTACAAGACCACGAATACAGAGAAGCCATGCCTCTACCTCTCAAAGCGTTTAGTCTATCAATCACATCTGCACACAAAGAACCCCTCAAAAAACCACACCCCACAAACAAAAACAAGACAAAAATCACAAAAGCTTCTACTTTTCCGTTTTGAATACAAAATAAAATCTACCTCTCAAAAGCAACCCATCAGGGGACGAAAGTGGAACCTCCATGAAATGAGGGTGTTCCAACTGCCTATTCCTGCAGAGATAGTAAACCACCGGCACCTTCCGATTCTGATAGTACTTTGGGGACTTTTCCGTCCACACTTTGGCCCTCTCCGGACTCACTTGCCGGTACTTTCTCATCCGGGCTTCCATTCCCACATTCACAAACTCGTCAAAATCCGAACTTTCTCCGCAACTCGCTTCTGGGTCCAATTATTAATTCTCTTCCACCAGAAATCTCATTAAAGCTGGAAAATCATCAGCAATAACAACCCAATAATTAAACAATAAAAGAAAGACCTGTGTAAAAAAAGTAAGCAATAAGAAAGATCGTACAGGAATCTATGTGGCACGTTGGTTTGTTTAGTTGCAAATTATGAAAGGTCGCGCCTAGAAGAACGTGAAGTGTTACAAAATGAAATGGAAAGAAAAGAAATTTGAAGAGAAGAAGAGAGAGAGAATTGTGATTTATGAATTGGAGTGTGAAGTGAAGAATATAAATGGTTTAGAGAGAGAAAGAGCGAAAGTTCTTACTGAGATTGAAACAGAGACAAGACGGGAAGTGAAGTGAAGGTTGCACCTTACTTCCTGCTAATCTTTTTGGCTGATTTGATGGACATATGCTTCTTATGTTATGTTCCAACACTTACTTTTCCTTTTGCCTTTTTTTATTTCTTAATCATTCTCTTCTATAATTACATTTTCTATATAAAAAACTTGTATCAATTGAATCTTGCTAACTAATCAAAATTACTGTATTATTTTCAGGATTCGATCAGATTCATCGATGTGCTTATAGATTGTGTAATAATAAGAATTAGAATTTACCAGGATCAATATATGTTGCAAGTAAACCTTATGAAAACGCTTTTCACCAATAAAATTCTCACAGTAATAACCACATTGGATAGTAAAAACCAAACTTAAGTACTTACAAATCACTAGCTATGCTATGAAATTCATGTAAAATATGAGTTACTTTCTCTAATTATTGATTAGTTTAGTTTTAAATGGCAAAAGTTTTGTATTAGCCCCATTATACCTTAGAACTTCCATTCAACATGCACGAAGTTGGATCACAATAATTGGGGAGTTAAACTTTAAAATATTTTAAAGCTTTATGATTATATTTAATTTTATTGGCATAAAAAAATTCTTAGAACAACTCATCGAATGATAATTGTATATCAAGTTATTCACAATCATATAAAACTAAACTAAAATAAAATAAATGTTTAAATATGAAATACAATCTGGTATTTACATAATTATTTATATTCAATTTTATCAAAATTGACTAAAAATAATAAGATGAACAAGTTATTCATATTTTATTTCAATAAATATACATTATTATTTTTATTTATAAAGACATTAAACGATTCTAAAACAATATAAAATTTCGTATATATAATCTATATATATATATATATATATATATATATATATATATATATATATATATATATATAGATTATTTTTTTCTTTTAAAGTTAAAAGGAACCGACTAAAATTTTCAAACGGCTCCCATGATTCATGAAGCTTGGCGGTTGCAGGGCTCAGTATGAATTAATGTATATCTGTTTTGGTTCGTTGGAAATTTGTTCCAAGAACTAAATCACTTTTAAAATTTATTTTAAATCGCTTTTTCCAGTTTTTATTATTATAAAGTTGTTAAATTTTTCTTACAAAAGTATTGTTAAGTCAGTGTTGTTAAACAGAAAATCTTCCTGCTTCTGTATATTACTGCCATGTTTATAATTTTAATTTGTTTTCATATTTAACAATAAATTATATAATCTCATATTGTGCAAATTTTCATTATGTTCTTCATAAATATAAAGTATAATGACGAGTATAAATTATAATGCAATTAAACGGTAAAACAATCTTTCAAAAGTTATACTTATAAATGTTGGTCGATTATTAATTAACTTAAAAGACATATGATATTATATTTAGATAAAATAGCATTTTAATTTTGTTCGTATTTTTTAAACTAAAAACTAAACCAAATATTATTAGTGATTATCTATTTTCTATTTTTTTATCAGCTTCCAGTTATTATGTTTAACGAGTTCAATTTTATTCCACTACTTTAAACCAAGATTACTAGAAGAGTTTTCTTGATTTCCTCCATAAATTATTTAGGTGTTTGATTAAATAATTTATTGGTCTTTATTGTTGCACTAGAGTCTTAATTAAATTCCTATCATTTTAAAACTTGTAGCAAAGTCTTTATAACTTTAAAAAGTTATAACTAAATTCTTAAAATAACTTCATATACCTCTCTTAATTCTTATAATAGCCAAACCTTTAATTGCTATAAACATCCCATATGGAACCATCATAATCTGTCTCACAATAGATAAATGGGTGGGCATTTAAATTTATTAAGTAAAACATTATCTTTTTTTTTTTTAAAGTTCAATAACACTAACCTTAACGTTGCGTTACACATTAAAGTATAGTAATATCAAAGAAATAAAATAAAAATAATTTATTGAATGAAGATGTATATCTTTATATGAAAAGAAGGCTATACATTATAGCACACGTATTAATAAATTGAATAAAGAATAGAAAACAAAATAATTTATTATATAATATTTATAATATCTATTTATATTTTATTCTAATATCCTTTCAAGATAATAAATGTTGATTTTTAATTTGTAAATAAAATGATTGAAAGTAGTTATAGGAAGAACATTTATAAACATGTTAAATTTTTTTATAATCACTATTTACATGAACTAGAGTGAAGAATTTTCTTTAAACAAACTCATCTATAAAATCACAATCAATTCTATATGTTTGGATTTTTCATATGAAACGGGTTAGAAGCAAGGTGTATGGCATGGTAGATTTGTTATCATATAAAAATATAGTTATATCAATTGAAACATCAAAATGTTGAATAATCATTCGAGCATATAATTTTATTAACTATTATAATAAATTTAATCACTAATGTGAAAATGTTTGAAAAATCAATTACAATCTATTATCTATGGCCTTTAACTACTTATCGCGCTTTATATCTATCAATTGAATATCGTATTTTAATTTAAATGTCCATTTACATATTATGAAATTTTTGTATTTCAGTAAAAAAAAATAAAAACTAACTCTTACTGTTTTCAAAAGTCTTAATCTCTAAGTCATGACATTCTTCTATTTAGAATAAGGAATTGCTTTATGATGAAATTAAGATTTATAACTAGTAAAAATTTAATTGATAAAGATTATGTATCCTATATTAAATTTTTCCATAGAATCAAATTTTTAGATAGGATAAGGATATAAGATGCTAATACCCATGTATAAATAAGAGAATTTTATATATTATACCATAAAAGTACTATTTATAATGTTTAATTCTAATAAATAATTCCAGTAATAAGTGTCATAATGTTTGTGAAATTAGCTTATGTTTTCTTTTAACCACGAGCAGTTATTCCAGTACTAAATTAGTTGTGTCAATCATGACATTTATTTTTATAAATGTTTAGTTATTAATAAACTGTTGCTATTTTATTGCAAGTTATAAAAACTTAACAATTAAAATTTCACTAAAATTAGAAGGATTAATTCATAAAATACTTCAACCTAAGTTTGTTAACTGGTTATTTTTTAGCTTATTCCTTTATGCCAATAAGGTTACTAAACTTGGCTCCATCATCATTTCTTTTGGGGTACGGGACATGTGGTGTGTATATGTAAAAATAAAACATTATAATTGCATACTATTGTAGTCTAGTGAGAAAAGTCACCTGAGTTAATTATCAGTTCATATACCAACTATTTTGCTGTGGATTTGAAGATCTTAATACATAATTTGTAAGTATATTTACAAATACTTTATGGAAGTTTATGAATGTCCTTTGATGAACTCTATACAACTTACCTAAATTTTCCTGTAATAAAGAAAAGAAAAAAAAAAACACGTGGTAGAGATCTGATATTCCCATTTCTTTGAGGGTAAGCAACCCATATTAATGTTTAGTTAGCCAAAAAAGATGAATCTGCAACTGTGGAAGTTCGTGCTACCTTTGATTCTGAAGGGTATAACATAACATGAAAGATTTCAGAATATTGCAGAACAAAGTGCAAAACGGCAATATGTAAAAAAAGAAAAAGAAAGAGTAAAGAAAAGCAACACTTGTCAACAATAACTTAAAAACATGTTTGACTTAGGGAATATAGTTGGAACACTTTTGTTTCATCTTCTCTCTGTGCTTTATTTTCTTTTAGGTTACGAAGATCTATGTAGCGAATTTTCATGAGTATCGTGGGCCATTGTTTATTTTGTATAGCAAGCTTTCACTTTAGTTTTGGATGGGGCAATTCGTTTCTCTTCTCTCACCTACTTTGTTCCTCTTTGTAGCTGCACAAGTACTGGTACCATTAAACACCGCAAAATTAAGCTACATGCTTTCACTTCATCATGGTTCATTAGGTATGAATTTCAAAATCGCTTACCTATGAACATGAAGCAACCCAAAAAGTGAATGCTCTCAAATTCAATCTTAATTAAATAACTTGTTAAATCACCCTAGGAATGTAATCACCCGTTACAAAGAAGGTGCAAAGTTAAATCATCTTAATTAGATTAATCAGGCATGAAGTTAATTTGTAATATACATTACCTTCGGGGTCTTAAGAATTTTATAGTAACAGAGAATATATTAAAGTGTGCAATTCTAGGAATTTCAGTTCTTTTGCTTAATCTTAATCCAACAAAATCGTTTTAAAAAAAACTGGTTTTAGTGTAGACATGTTAGTAGTTAAACTGTCCGATACAATTGTTTTCTAGTCCCCGCTAAAGATGAGATAAGGAAATAGTCCTAAATTTACTGAATCATCTACCACAAATATCACAAAGATGTTAGACGATAAAAACACAAATATTTGATAACGAAAGAAATCGCTAGATAGAACGTAAACAAAAGTAGTAAAAGGAATCAGATAAAAGAACTTAAGAGGTTAGAGTGAAATAGAGTCTATTTCCATTATCAAAAATTTATTAAGAATAAATGTGAGATTCTAACACAAAGTCTATCTTATTAATAAATTAAGTTAGAAATAATTGATAATTACAAATTTTATTTAAATTGTTAGAAGTGTCTAACAAAATTCTAAAAAGATGCTAAATCATTGTAAAGTCAAGTACACAATAATTTAGTTATGAGTTGGAAATGCTAATTAATGATAAAAGTTAGATTTATACAACAAAAGGTTTATTAAAAAGCTTTAGTTAAGATAGATAATTTTATTGTTAGGTATCTAAATGTGAATCTAGTCTTATATTATATTGGGATAGAAATAAGAAAGTTGAGCAACATATAAGAAAAAAAACTGACAAATCTAATGTCTTAAGGTTTTGGGTTAAAGGTTGTGTTATTTTCTTGTGTAAGTCTTGCTCAAGTTTCATTCTTGTTTGATCTCTCCATGTTTCTCTCATCGGATTTTCCAACAAATATATTAGAATCTTAAGAAAAAGTGTATCAATACGGAAGTGACTTTTACTTGAAGAATAGATTGTTAAATATCTAAATGTAAATTTAATTTCATATTGAGTAGAGATAAAAAAATTAGACAACATAAAAAGGAAAACTATAACTTTAATGTTTTAAGATTTCAGATTAAAAGTAGTGTCATTCTCTTGTGTGGGTATTAAAGAGATCTCAATCTTGTTTCATCTATATAATTTTTACTTAAATAAATCTTCACATATACCTCATACTAGAAAGGAATATTTATCATGACAGCGAAAATGTCTTCCGGGGTTTATGCAGATAAGCGTCAGTAACTCCACAACACAGCATACTTTTTCATCAACAAATGGACATATTATCACAAGGTTCTGCTTGTAGGTTGTACATTGATAGTGAGTGGTAATTCTTCGTGTGAGGATGAAAGACTATGAAAGAGGATTAGTGGTTGTACATTCCTCTTCATTCTTCACTCAATTTTCACCTTTTAAGTAATATTAATACATCAGTAACAACGTACAGGTAGCTACCACAGCTGGTCCCTTAAAAGTTCTAAAATTTTTCAATTTCACTGAACCAATCTCTGCTTCAATTTCCTGCTTGCATAGCATTAAATGTAGTTCATATGTCAATGCCCAAATCATGAAGGCACAAAGTGTTGAAATGAAGTTAGATTAAAAAAGAAGTTGTGCCTAACTGAGGCCTACAAATCAAATAAGGAAATTACTCGTATACGTACCAACTTTTAAGGAGAGTTTCCATAGGTATGATTCAGATATTTTTATTTGATTGGAAAATTGATCTCTTGTTGCATTCAGGGGCCAACTTTGGCTTAGGTGAGAGACATTAAATCTTGTAGCATTCAGAGCCAAGTTGCAACTTGAAAGAACCGTAACCATCATTCTAGTTGCCCACGTTCAGGGCAACTAAACCTACCAAGGAACAGCGTGTAAGTGTTAAGAGACAGAGATAGGAACCTGATGGTTCATGACATCCAAAGGGTGAGGTTCTTCCCTTCTCCAAGGGTAACTGATTAATTGAAATACAACTTTTTTGCCATTAAAGAAAATTCTATCTGTGCAATATTTTTATACAACGTTTTACAACTCTTGTAGACCACATAGGCCTACGATACTGAATCAAACTTATTGCCTTATCCACAAGCACCAAATTCAATACCACCGTCAAACATTTACTCAAATCTCATGCTTTCTAAGAAGAAGCACACTGAATCAAAATGCATTTCCTTCTCTTTCACTTCTTCAACATTTCTATGGCTCTTTTTGTGGAATTTTCATAATAACTAATTTAATGAGAAATTTCTTTGAAAATAAGTCTTGGAGAAATGCAGCTTCTTTAAATACAGGTCTTAAAGTAAGGATAATTGCATTGATGACACTTGGCAAAAAAAAAGCAACATTTTTCTAAACGTTAATAATGGAAGGAACATTTAAGAAAAAGATGGGATGAAGAGTTTTAAATGCTTTGAATACCGACTGAGGAAGAGTTGAAGTAGGTTGAGACTATTGAAAGAGGTTCAAAATTATGTTTTGAAAGGTCAAGATTGAAGATTTGAAAAGAAGATTTAGTTCGTATTGAGCTTTATTCTACCATTGAAATGGCAGTTGTTATTAGAAGTTGTATAAAATTATTTCGATTATAAAGTGAAGTTATTGGGATTTGAACTATGATACAGGCTTCCAACAATAGTTGTGTAGTTTTTGAAATTTCTATGTTTTGAACGAGCGAGAGAAACTAAGGGAAAAAAAAATGGTAATTTAATGTACCTCTAAGTTTATGATTAAGGGCGTGAAGGGAAGGGGCAGAGCGGGTATGGGTTGGGTTTCTTCTTTTACCTCTCTTCTCTAAAAATTTAGTCTCCGTTACTTGATGGATTTATGAAAAAAATATTTATAGATTTTTTTTATATTTTCTGATATTTATATATTTGGAAATATTTTTTATCTTTTATTGTTTTAAAATTAAATTATTTTAAAAATTAATATATAAATTCAGATAAAAATTAATTTTAAAGTATAATTCAAATAAAATTACACAGTAAATTATAAATGTAAATGAAATTTAGTCTTAAAAAAAATAAATTTAAATGAATTGCATTACAAAATATAAGTTTTAAAAAGTAAATCTTTTTAAAAACTATTTCATATATAACATTAAATTTTAAACAATTCTTCCATGGATAATATCTTTTTACTAATAACTTTGTTTTGATGACTTGATTTTTGAAAAGATATTTAAATAAAATTCGTTAATAATATTTACGTGTATTTATTATATGCAGGTATTCAAATATATCGGTATAAATTATTTTGTCTTCCCAAGAGAAAAAAATTAAGTACTTTATGTACTTTGTCTCTCTTATACTTTTCACGATATCATTTTTGTGAAATTAGGAACAAAGAACGGTTTGGAATTTTTATTTTTTTTTTATAAGCGCTATTATAAATTAAAATGAACTTATACTATAAATTAAAATGAACTTATACTTAAATTTAAAATGTAAGATTACATGACAAAATTTTTACGAATTAACTTATAAAAAACTTATTTTAATTTTCTTTCTCTCTTATAAAGAACTATAAAAAGAAATTTCCCTAAGACCAGTATTTCTTTCTTATGGATCATGTATTACATTAGATTAATAGGGCTTAAATTTCCTAGTGTGGAAGAGACTATATGGGTTGGGCCTTGAATACTTGGGCAGCTATTGTTTTTTTTTTTTTTTCCCTTTTACCTT
>Ga0209489_101294_pt1 | contig 51084 bp, 28 predicted proteins | sample SiratrowhiteBW_FD_187527 | JGI IMG/M metagenome (GOLD analysis project Ga0209489, IMG submission 187527) | Root nodule microbial communities of legume samples collected from California, USA - Siratro white BW (SPAdes) (version 2) | ecosystem: Host-associated > Plants > Roots > Nodule | place...
TATTTATGAAGAGAAAAGAAAAAAAAAATATATATATATATATATATATATATATTAATAAAGATAATATTATTCTTGTTAAAACATATTTTAGAGAGAGAAATTATCCATCATTTTATAGTCATTTTATATAAGAAATTATGAATATATATAATAAAATATTAAAACTTTTATCTGATGGTTGTTTTTAGAAATGAATAATCACATAATGTGAGGAAGGTGTTCACTTGCAATATAGGTCTTTTAAATAGTTTTAAATCACATATAATTACATTTTCAATTTCTAAGAAAGAAGTATACATTGTTTGGGACCTTTCCAATAACACAATATTGAAGAATTTGTATTCCCTCAACCTCAACTCACAAATCAATGTCCTTTAATTAAGTTTATATCCTTTTAATACAATAATTATACATTAAGTTTAAAAGATTTCTAAGGCTTACCAATCCACCTACTAGCTCTTTAACCTTGTCACTTCACTCAATGCTTCGGATGACTTATCTAACTAGTCAGTATAATAGCTTGAAATAGTTATGAGCTACCTTACAAATATTGAAACGATAGAAAAATAACAATCTAACAAATATGATCTTTCGTACAATTATTTCACAGCATAACAAAAGTAATACAATATAAAAATCCTAAACAAGTAGTGTAAATCAACTATTAACATATGGTTATTATTAAAATATATTATACACAAGTCAGTAAAAATTAAACTTTTTCACCAAAAACATAAATCATGAAGAATCATGGACAACATTAAACTTTTTATTTAAATCAAAAGTAACATAATATAAACTTTAAAGTTGGAAGAAATAATTTGTAACTTATAAGATAATACTTGTATTAACCAACACGATACACAAGATTTATGTTTGATAGAATATTTATCCATTCCATTTCAAATATATTTATATTCTTTTAATTTAGTGTACTTTCTTTTCATGTACCTTTAATTTAAGTGAAATTCTAAGTATTTTTAATTAAATATTATAATACTTCTTCGGGAAATATAATTTTATATTATTTTTTATTTAAGTTTTTCTCAAATATTATTACATAAATTTGTTATTACATTTCACTAAATATATAAAAAAAATTATATGTAAAATAATTATTTCATTTTAATTTTCAATTTTCTTATTTTACAATTCTAAAACGTAATCTCCTGCTGTATTCATTATAAAAAATGATTTCAAAATATTATCATCATTTTATTTTTAATATTTTTTTATCAAGTCAATTATCAGTTCAAAATTAATTTAAGTTATATTTGAAATTTCTTCTAATCAATATTTTTTAAAATTTTTTATTTTCTTCTTTCTAAAAAATTTGAAAAAAAAAATGAAAACAATGCCAGAATTCAATTGCAAACAGCTAACTTTCAGTCTATTTTCCAGCGCGTGGGGAACAATTATGGAAAGCTAGACATTCAGTTCCACGAATCTGAAATTCTGACTTGCACGGTAAAATGTGTTACTTCCATCAATAAAAACCTACGAAAATTCTACTCAAAAACCTACACCATGCTACATCGGGAATTAAATACGGGCACAGTACTATTACAGAAAAACTTTCTCATGTATATTCAAATAATAAATATATTAAAATATACACATGTATATTTATATATCAAATTATTAATCTAAAAATTAAAAATTACTTTAACTAATGTAACTTGAATTTTAAAAAATGTATTTATTTTTTATCTTTAAAGTTAAAATTACCATTTTTATTATTTTTCTTCTTTTTAAAACGTCCTAAAATTATACGTCAATCCTTTGACAGCTTATCAGACCAAATCATCGTACCTTTTTCCCCATTAACGTGGTAGATCGAAGTACCCAGTATCACACTCCTATATTCCATATTTTAACACGGGAAAGGGCGCATTAATGGATAAGAGGTAGTTGTCAAATCTTTGCTCCTTAGGTTCAAGCGTTAATTGCGTGAGAATTCTTTATTCTTTACTTTAATATTTTATTATTAATCGAAGTTCTCACATGAATGTATTTATAATGAACTAGACAATACAATAACTCACTTCTAATGTACGGCACGCTTTCCAGACTCAATACAAAACTGTGCTCAACCACATTAACTATTGCGTAATCCTCTTTCAAATAGTTATAAATCCTAACGGAAATGAAAAATTAAATTTTTATAATTAAAAAATATTGTTTTAACTAAATTTCAATTGCTTGCTTCTCTATAAATAATCACCTCGAGATGAGGATGTAATCAAATTGGTAGAGTGCACATGGAAGAAGAGAACGACATAACTGTGACATGGGAGAATTTGGAGGCCACTGTTACAGGTGGAAAGAGTAGAAAATTAATTCTGAATGGTCTTACAGGTTATGCCCAACCAGGGAAGCTTTTGGCTATAATCGGTCCTTCGGGCTGTGGCAAATCAACACTTCTTGATGCTTTAGCAGGTAACGTATTCTTTGCATGTTATGTTATGTTTCCTCAAACCTTTGTAAATTCTATTTTACGTTGGTTTCTGTATGGTAGTTACTATATAACAGTTGTGCTCATATGATTCAAACAATGCAGGAAGATTGGGATCGAACATAAAGCAAACGGGGAAGATTCTAATCAATGGCCAAAAACAAGAACTGGCGTACGGAACATCAGTAAGAGCTACTACGTTTTGGTAGAGAAAAATAATGATTATGAAAACCGAGTTTTGATAACTTCTCTCTTACATAAACCAGGGCTATGTGACACAAGATGATGCCATGCTGTCATGTTTAACAGCTGGGGAAACTTTGTACTACTCAGCTCAGCTTCAGTTTCCAAACACCATGTCTACAGCTGAGAAGAAGGAACGAGCAGATTCTACACTCAGAGAAATGGGTCTGCAAGATGCCATCAACACAAGGGTTGGAGGGTGGAGTTGTAAAGGCCTGAGTGGGGGACAGAAGCGGAGACTTAGCATATGCGTTGAGATTCTTACACATCCAAGACTCCTCTTCCTTGATGAACCAACTAGTGGCCTTGATAGTGCAGCTTCCTATTATGTTATGAGTGGGATTGCAAGTCTCAATCTAAAGGATGGAATTCAAAGGACTATTGTTGCCTCCATCCACCAACCTAGCAGTGAGGTTTTCCAACTTTTTCATGATCTTTGTCTTCTGTCTTCAGGAGAGACAGTATATTTTGGACCCGCCTCTCGTGCAAATCAGGTTAGAAACTAAAATCTCTCACGTATTCACTTGAGGTTTGTATAGTAACATTTTTCCTTCTATGCAGTTTTTTGCTTCAAATGGCTTTCCCTGCCCACCCCTCTACAATCCTTCAGATCATTACCTAAGGATCATAAACAGAGATTTCAATCAGGTAGCAAACTTTGAGTCTGTCCCCTAGTTTTTATTTGGATACTTTAGGCACTTTGATAATGTTTTATATTTATTTATTGCATATTGTAATAATAAACAAAAAGTGCAGATGAAAATTTGACTTTGTTGATTTGTTTTCAGGATGCTAACGAAGGAATTACCACTGAAGAAGCCACTAATATCCTTGTCAGTTCTTATAAATCGTCTGAATATAGAAATCACGTTCAGAATGAAATAGCAAGAAGAAGTGAACACGTAAGTATCACATTGAATTTATTCCTTTCATTTAGAATATAGATAGAGAATCTCACCTAAACATATAACTAAATTAAATGACGATTTTATTTAAGTTATCGATGATTGATTCATATTATTATATATATGTCAAATATTATTTTCGAAACTCCATAATTTGTGATGTGACTTACCATTTAGTAAATTTGCATGCATGGTTCTAGGATTCCGGTGCAGTTGGAAGGAAGAAGATCCACGCTGCATTCCTGACTCAGTGTCTGGTTCTTTTGAAAAGATCTTCGAAGCAAATCTATCGTGATATAAGCAACTACTGGTTACGTCTAGCTGTCTTTATCGTAGTATCTCTAAGCATGGGATCTATCTTCTATCACATTGGCCCAAGTATGAGATCAATTCAGGTAAAACTATAGAGAGCAAAATCTTGTTTTCGCTCATAAAGAATATAACATATTATATAACTAACCCTAAGGTGATTACTTGTTTTTATGAATCAATTTATTTAAGTTTAATATCTATAACTTCAAAAGAATTTTTAAAAGTGACGAAAGACACACTTTTATTAATATAAGATGTATTTTTTGATGTAAATATAGTTGATGTAGAAAGCTGATAAGGTTAATATATAATACCCTTATGCATGGTTCAGGAAAGAGGATCGTTGCTTTGTTTTTTCGTTTCAGTTCTGAGTTTCATGACACTTGTCGGTGGATTCTCTCCTTTAATTGAGGAAATGAAGGTAAAGTAGTTGATCCATAACTTTGAAATTTCGCTGCATTCTACTCCTGAATTTGACTTTGTATCCAACACTTTTTCATAGCACAGATTGTTGTTCTCTTTTACCGTGCCAGGTGTTTAAGCGAGAGAGATTGAACGGTCATTATGGTATAATAGCTTTTCTCGTAGGGAGCACTTTTTCTGCTGTTCCTTACACACTCTTGATATCTTTGATTCCCGGAGCTATTGTTAATTATCTTTCTGGACTACACAAAGGACTAGAGAACTTTATATACTTTGCTTCTGTCCTATTTGGTATTGTGATGTGGGTTGAGAGCCTTATGCTGGTTGTTGGGAGCATTTTTCCAAATTTTGTGATGGGTGTGATCACTGCTGGTGGGGTTGAAGGACTCATGATCTTGACAAGTGGATTCTATAGACTGCCAAATGATCTTCCCAAACCATTATGGAAATACCCTTTTTACCATGTTTCCTTCCTCACCTATGCTTTCCAAGGATTGCTAAAGAATGAATTTGAAGGCTTAATATTTTCTTCGGATGGGGATGGAGGTGCCAAAAGTGTTAGTGGTAGAGATATACTGGCTGAGACATGGCATGTGCAAATGGGTCACTCAAAGTGGGTTGATCTTGCTATCATGTTTGGCATGATTGTTCTCTATAGAGTTCTATTCTTGATCATCACTAAATGCAAGGAGAAATTGAAACATGTTCATGTTGGCACCAGCGGTCCTCAAACAAAAGTTTTCTCAAGAACCCACATCAATGAACTCGAGACAAGTGAAATGGAGAATTATAGTGCTCATGTGTTAGATATAACCAATTGATATGAAAGGAATATTAACACATCCATAATGTTAAGCAACGCCTACCCTAAGAGAGGGAGAAATTGTTATATAAGTAATAAAATCTGATAGAGACGGGAAAATGTGAAATCATAGATGTCAATTTAGTATTTCAAAATGATCGGTGTTGAAATATTACATGCATTATCTTTGTTAGTATATATTGTTAAGCTCTTTTTAAAACAAAATGAATGAAAAACAGTTAGAGTAATTTTCCGACACTCGAACCTAATGTGCCTCGAGTGATATTGTCTCACATTATGTTGATGTTTGACTAAAGTTCGTCATCTAACTTTCTTTTTCCTTTCCTTTTTTCTCAAATCATTTCAAATTTCAACACACAACATATGTCATATTCTTTAAACGATGCACCGATATAGCTTTGTGGTAAAAACATATTACAAATAATTTTATACATTGTCTATATAATGATTCTCTATCTCCTACTATCTTCACAATATAGATAATACGTTAAAATCTATTAATCATATGTATTCTATTTAATTTCAATTAAACACTTCATCATTATAGCTCAATAATCAATTTACTCATGCGCTCATCATATTCTTACACAATTCTAATCAAACAATTATAGTTATATTCATAAATAATACAATAATTCATTAAACTAATATAACTTATCTAGTTACTAGTAAAACAATCAAAAGTTTATAACCAATTCATCTAAACTCATCCACTCGAAATTTCAATGACTAATTACTCCTAATGCAATTTTAATATTAATGAAAAATAATAATCCTAACATCTTATGATTAATTAAAAATAATTCACTATGCCAATTCCCTCTCACAATATTTTTCAGTAGGCATAATTGAGAACTTAAATTTCAACAAAAAAATCTACAAAAAATCGTTCATGAAAAATTCCAAATGATAATTGCTCTTATCATGTCCATCTTTGAGGAAAAGTTATTAAACAAATTCAATTTTTTATAAATAGTTTAAGATAATTCGACAACCGTAAATATGTCGAAGACAATATATTAATAATAACATGTGATTTTCTAAATTTCATATTAATTCTATAAGAATGGTTTTTTTCATTCTAAATTTTTATTAATCCTAACATATTAAATTTCAAGGAAAAAATACTAATCAAATTCAATCTTTATACCATTTAGAAATATATCCTTACTTTATTTATCACCACTGGAATATTAAAATTCATAATTAATTTAAAAAATATATTTTCTCACTATTTTGTTTTCTTTTTAATCTTAAACAATATAGTTTCACAGCAGAATTAATAAAGCAACTCCAAGAAACACCCGGAAGTGTAGATAAAATTTCTATCGTAAATTAGAATTTTCAAAATCTAATATACATCTACTTCAAATTCAATAAAATAGACTGGAAAATAAAAAAAGAAAGATACCAGCTTTCTTCTGGGTAGTTTTTTTTTTTCAAAAATCCTAAATCTTAAAAATTGATTTACATTTTCGCAATTTAATTAAATCTAATAAGTTAATTAAATTAAATTTATATTAATCTTTTAAATTATTTTAAATTTAGATTTGAATTATGATTTAGAGTCAGTCCAATTAAACCCAGCCTCATGTACACTCGATTTTACCAAATCCAACTTAACGTAAATTTAATTTGATTAGACTCGATTTATCCAACTTCAATGTAGATTTACTTGAGTTCAGATTAACTTTGAATTTAACTCTATTAGATTAAACCTAACTTAAACTCAACTTGATTCTATCATTCCTTACATGGACTAAACATGATTCAACTTAACAAGAATTTGGGTTAGGCAAGTCTAAGCCTTACCTGGATAAACAATATTAAGAACACTACTCGTTTATAGTAGGAATGTTTTCCATTTCTATAGAAAAGGGTAAATAACACTGAAAAACTACCGAAATTCACCCATATCACAATTCACCAAAGCAAGTGGAGGACTCCCTTTACACCTTATCATAATTACTTACCTATTAATTTATATATTCCTCTTTATTTATTTATTTGTGTTATGTGTTGTACAAGTGCGATTTTTTTCTATAAATAATATTTTTTTTTAATTTTCCAAAATAGTCTTTGGGGAATTCTTTTCCTTCCAAATGACACTGGTCACTGTTTACGGTGAAAATTCAATCTCCCAATGAACAAATTTTCAATTGCAAAATTGTTCCCTTTCATCTTAAAAAGAAAATAAAAGACTCAATTCCGACGAGATTTTAGATGACAGAAACTCAAGATGGAGATGAGACTGTAAATGTTATTTGGGGAAATAATTTAATGCATTTTGTTTAAAATGTATTATTTATGGTAAAATTTGGTTGAAGTGCATTCTTACATTAGTGGGTTACATGCGTATCCAACTTGCTTCCCTTCTGACATTTTCCTAAGGGACACTTACGAGGAGGTGATATGATGCAATTCGAATTTAATGTTTATAAAGATACTTTATTACTTCATCTGCTACGAAGTTGCAGTATTCAAGACCACTTATTGTACCTCGACTGCAGTGTACTTTATACCTAATTATGATATTTGGTAATATTCATTCATGGTACTTGCAGTATTTTTATCTTATTTTATTAGAAAATGTTTTTAATAGACTTTTTAATATTGTACGTAAAAGAATAAAAATAAAAGAAGTTAACAAAATAGAAATGGATGAAAAAGTTAAACACATTTATTTTAGTACCATAATTGATTATATATACATACGCAAATTTCTAAGTGTTTGTGCGACAAGTATAACATACGCATTTTTTTATCGTTTTATAATTCTTTTTATGCCTGGTTGTTTTTATTCTTGTATTTTTTATTGTTGAAAGTAAATATATTCTAGGTGTCTGTTTGATTAAATTGATTTAAGAATATTTACTATTCAAGATTATGGATTTGAGGAGATGAAGTCTGTTTGGTTGACCTAATTTAAGAGAATGGATGAGGACGGATTTGTAGGATGACATCTTCGCCAACATGAAGAGATAGAACTTGAAATTACAAAATAACCCTCATAAATAAGGTGAAATTTACCAAATACCCTTATAAACATATATAACATTTAATGGTATCATGTATATGTTAATAAGAGTATTTAATTTTGAATAATTACATTAATTAAATGTTATCTATTAATATTCTTTATTTTAAATTTAAGTACATCTTTCATTTGTTTTAGTCAATTTAAATAGACTGTTTATATACTTTTTATTATAACTTATTAATATTTTTATAGAAATAAAATAAGAATTCAAAAAATTTGTATTTAATCTCTTAAAAATATAGTAAAAAAATATTTAAATTTTTAAGAGAATTAATAAAAAAATAAATTTGAAAAACATTGCAAACTATTTTTATTTAGACCAATAATTTTAAAAGTTTCAATTTAAGTAAAATGTAAAAATAATTTATATTTATAAAAACAACAGTAAATTTCAATAAAAAAATAGTTTAGATTGTAAGAATTTTTTTTTACAGATTTCAGTTAATTATAATTTAGACTAAATTATATATTTTAATAGAATAATAAATTTGTGATTTTATTGCATTATTTAGGATTTATGTTTAATTTTAAATAATTTAGAAGATATGTTTTAAATAATTTTAGTAATATTTTTTATATTAAAATCAATTTAATCCAATTCATTTTAATTTTTTACCATTTTATTTCACAAGGGTTAATTAGTATTTTCAGAAATATATCAATTAAAAAAATAAAAATAAATCTATAACATATGTCAAATCATTCTCAAACTTTCATAATTCATCTCTTCAAATTCCTTCAAATCTTACCATCCATCCCTTAATCCAAACAACATTTTCATCCCCAAATAATCTACTCAAATCCCTTCAAATCCATCTTCTCAAATTCACTCCCCTAACCAAACAAAGCCTAAAAGTAAGCAGTTTACTAATCATCTTGCTTAATTATATAAGTATTCATAACTTGTATTTTCACTATGAAGAGAAGTGGGATGTTAGGATTATAGATGTAAAAAATGAATTGATTTGACCTAACTCAAATTTTATAAGCTATAATTTTGTTAGTGGTTCCCTATTAAGTTGAAAAATCATTAATAATGGTTGAATCAATTTATGTAATTTTATTGTTCAATAGCATGGATTGTTATAGATGAAGTTTGTTGATTGTATTAATTTAGGAAGATGGATTGGATAAGATTTGCAGTTTTAAATCTTCAATTCATATGAAAAATTTAAAGAGATGAATTTAAAAGTTACCAAACAACCATTGTAAGTGAGTTAGAAATTACAAAACACTATTCCCTAATGATCAATTAGTAATTTTATAAATATATCAATTTAAAAAATAAAAAGACCTATAATATTTTTTAAATTATTTTCAAACTTTCTTAAACATTCTCTCCAAATCTTACCATCTATTAATTAATCCAAACAACTTTATCATCTTGGTAGAATCTATTCAAATTTCTTTAAATTTATTCTCTTAAATCCATTCTCCCAAAAAAAACTTAAATTTATGAGGTAGAATTTTATTCATAAGATCAACTTGGTCTGATTTGTTTTAATCTTAGAAATCTAATTAGATATAGGATTGGCATGTTTGTGGTTATTTTTATTTTTTTTGAAAAAAATATACTTATATTTTTTATCATTTTTATTTATGAAATTTTGATATCAATCCAAAAATTTATCACTTTTATCATTCACAACTTATTTGAAAATGTACGTATTTTAATAAAATCAATTGCCCATCATATTAATACACCCACAGCTGCCAAATTTTTTTGAAAGTGTACTTGTTTTAGGTTAAAGGTGCTCTCTCTTTTTGCCTTTTATAGAAGTGACTTTAAGAATGTATAAAAAAGAATTTTTTTTCATAAAAAATTTATGAAAAGTCGAGAATTTTTATTCATTATAATCATCAAACTCGGTCTCTCTCTTTTTTTCAGAAAAATAGCATTTTTTTCATTTTTCATAATATATTATTGTATGAAGAATCTCGCACCGTCTATATGAAGAAGCTTGTTGATGACCAAACCCTCCTTCCACCGACAGCGTCTCTGTGTGGAATGGTGAAGCTAATTAACTTACTGTTTAGGAAAAAGAGAATATTTATAAAATGCATTTAATAAAAAAAAATATTATATGTTCCCACCCACCATGTTCCGATCCAAACACAGCATATACGAACAGAATGTCACTGTAAGCAATAACTGTGGTGGCAACCACCTTCTGCTACTGTTATCAAGGAACATTCAAAGCACCTCTGTTTTTGCGCCTTCTGGTTTCTTCACACATTCTGGTTTTCACACTGTTTCAATAAAACCACTCTACTTTTACCAACACTTCTCACTTTGTGACCAGGGAAGGTGGCTTACTTTTTGTACTTGATGTAACTATAATGGCTAACTACATTAACATAAATAGAAAATAGTTTAAGCACATTATAATTTAACATGTGAAGAGGAAGAAATGTGATAATGGGTAAAATAAAATAGCTGTAATTCACTTATCCAAGGAGAAAAAGAAGTTTGAAGACAAGGTACAAACAGAATGTTAAATTGCAATAGTAGAAATCAAAATAAATTGAAATAATAAAAATAACTCATGCTTATTTGAAAGATTACCGTAATTAATCAAATATTTATCAATATCAGTAATTCTTTAAACGGTGAGCTTTCTAACACTGTTGTTATCCTTTGGAGGGTCTTCATACTTAGAATTTTATGAATGTTCCAGGTTAATTCTATTATATTGCTAGACATTATTGATATCAATGACATTTAATGTTTTTTTTTTATATATGGTATCTATACATACTATTCATTATCGAAATCAACGAGGTTTTAAACTAATTAGTTTTTGTATCACTTCTTATGTTAGCTTAAAGTTAATAACGTTAATTTTTTTTAATTATTATTTTCCACAAAGTTAAAAATCAACGCAATTTTTAACCTTCATTATAATGATTTTAATTTATAAAAATACTGCATGTACGAAAATTCCCAAAATATACAAACCTCAATTTATGACAAAAAAAAAAAAAAATCAGTTGTACAAAATTAAAATTCACAAAACACCTGAATCGAAACCTTTACAAATGCAGATACAGTTAAGAGATTCACCTTCACAGTGAAAGTATTTTCATAAATGAGACCAATTAAAAGATTAACAACTTTTTCTTCTCTTCTTACTCATCTTTATCTTTTTTTCTTTTATTTCGCCTTTCACAACTTTGTTAAATTAAAAATTTTAAAATTTAAAACATTAATAACGTTAGAGTGAAACCACGAAACAATTATTTTCAATAATACAAACTTAAAAAATAAAAATAAATAAATTTTAAAACATAAAGAACTAAATCGAAAATCACTAAAAATATTAGTGATCAAAAGATATTTAAAAAAATGTATGTATGATACCATAGTAAGCTAGTATGCATCATATTATTAAGCTTTTTCCTTTCTGTACCCCATAATTGCTACATGCAACCCATAACCTTTAAAGTATCCGTTCTCTCCTTGTTATTTTATTTGAAAATTGGTTCCTACACGAGGCTTCTAGAATAACTAATCTATGAAATTTCCAGAATAACTATTTCAGAACATAAAAAAAACAACTAACCAGTTTATTTTGATCTTTTTGACTTTTACTACAGGAGTGGAGATAGTAATTCTAGGAGTTCAGGAAGCAAAAACTTAATATTATATGTTATTTTGGACAAATTAAGTTAGCCCAGTTTAAATTGGGTCGAATTCAACCCAGAACTGAAATGGCTCAATTTTGTGTTGAAGATGACAAAAACTTCCTGCAACTCATCACTTCTGACCTGCACTATATTATTTTTCAAAAATTTCAAAAATATCCTTTAGACAAATTTATATTTCCGAAAATGTTTTTCGAAAATACATTCTAGAAAATCTCTTTTAGAATACAAATTTTATATTTCGGAAAACACTTTTTAAAAATATTCTGGAAAGTATTTTTTTTGGAATATAAAATTTGTATTCCGAATTTCAAAATGTATTTTCAGAAAGCATTTTTCAAAAATGTAAATTTATGTTATGGAAAATACTTTTTGGAATATTTTCAGAAAGTATTTTTCGGAAGCTAAAAATAAAGGTATTTTTCGTATTTTCCTGTGTGTGATGGGGTGCCAGTCAGATTTGATTTGATGGGGTGTAGGAAGTTTTTGCCTTTGAAGATTGGATATTGGAAATCAATTGTTGCGTAGCCATAGGACACATTCTTCCTGCACCTCCATAGTAATTATGAAATGACAAAAGTACTCTTAGACTAAAATATTATATTTCAGCATTGCCCTCCAACCCTGGGTCGTTGATTATTCTGGACCTTTTCATCTCTGCACTTTGTGTCGCTGCTGATTTCTCTACACCTCTCCATTTACATCTATGAACTTTGTGCATTTCTGCACTTCTAGACCTTATACATTGTGATCAATCATCGTGGGCCATTGTCTTTTGTATCTTTTTCCTGAACTTACGTTGACGGTGGCGGTGGTTAAAGTTTGTTGTTGAAAGTCCAACTTGATCGGATTTGTATTGACTTGGGATTAGTCTATAACTCAAATGAACGTAGATCAAATTTGTCTTGGATGAATATAGATCTTTTCCCATATAAAGTTGTGGGCTTGCCCCTAACTTGGCTTAACGTAAGCTCAGATTAATTTAGCTCGACATAAGTTGGCAGATTCAACAAGATTTGGTTTTTATTTAATATGAACTCGACGTAATATATGTCTGGTTGACTCAACCTAAACCTGACTGATTAGGTTTAATTTGGACTTGAATTGACTCAACTCGACCTGTGCTAGAGTCGGTTCGGCTCATCCTAGACCTAAATCGACTCAACTTGAACTACGCTTAAGTTGACTTAACTTCACTCTAACTTGGGTTGTTATATCCAACCTTGAGCCTGACTTGATCTTATCTTATTTAGATTTATCCCCATCTAGTATTTTAAACTTGAACATAATCTCATTTAACTTAAATTGAAAAAAAGTTTTACATGTATAAAATGAAGCAGTACTTGAAGAACTTTGATGCAAAAAATAACATCAATTAAAATTTATTATAAAAAATTATGAATATTAATATTTTTGAATTTTTAATAATTATTTGATATTTAAATAATTTTTAAAATTTAGTGGTAATTAAAATACTTTATCTAAAAAAGTTTAAAATTCATTAAATTATCTTGTTCAAACAAAACATTTGAAAAATAAAATAATTTAAAATGTGATGAATTCAAATTCAAAGTAATTGAATAATTTAAAATTTCTAAAACTTCCATCTAAACACAAGGTAAAGCTTGAATTGCATCTAGAATATTATAACACGTGACACATGCAACATTATTTTGAAATAATTTACTTTTTAACACTATATCATTCAGCTTAAGGAATGAATTATCGAATGACATAGTACACTATTTTTATTTACTAATGGATTGATTATATTTACATATTTGAATTGCAGTTATTTGATCTCATTATTCTAAGTAGTTTATGTATAATGTTCTACCTTTTCACATCACAAAAAGTTACATGTATTTCTATAATTAAATTAGTTATGTTTATTTAAAAGTGAAATCTTCTGTACTTTTCTGTAGTTAGAATCTGGTAACATCACAAAGATACCACGGACAAGATAATTCGAAACAAGAATATTATTCCTTTACATCATAAAATCAAGTTGTATGATATAAAGGGTTGCAGGTACCCGTATAATTGGATGTAGGTGATCAAAGCCAAATCCAAAACATATTTAAAAATTATAACTAATTACGATATGTTGCACCAAAGACATGTTTATCTACTTAGTTAAACTAAAATTTGTGGAAAAAGTAATAACTGTGGAAGATAGACGAAGGCTAGAATTTAAAAGTAAGTATTGTGTCAATGTGAAGGAGTGGCGTTGGGGTTTTCCATGATTTGTGTTGATCTCTTGGAAGATGGTGATACAACAAAGGTCTTCAACTTCTCTGTAATCTTGATAATAACCAAAAATATAACTCGATATATAAGAATCATCCCCAGCAAGATTGAAAGATCAACCCACTTTGAGTAACTCACATCAACTTGCCATATATTTCTCAGAACCTCGTCACCAGTGATGTAACTGTGTGAGGTTTCTCCATTGGAAGCAAATCTGAGTCCTTTATACTCGTTCTTGAACATTCCTTGGTTGGCAAAGGTATGAAAACCAACGTAGTGTAAAGGGTATTTCCAAACTGGCTTGGGAATATCGTTTGGCAATTTGAAGAAACCACTGAGTAAAAGCATGATTCCTTGAATTCCAGCACCAGTTATGATGCCCATTAGATAGTTGGGAACAATGCTCGCAACTATCATCATAAGACTCTCCACTAACATCAAACTAGAAAACAAAACACAGATGAAATACACTATGTGCTCCCATCCATTCTGAAGACCCGGAGGGTAGTAAGATATAACCCCAGGAATTAATGTAACCAATACCAAGAACGGGAGAGATGATAAGGTGTTCCCAATCACAAATGCAGTTACACCATAATGTCCGTTTTCTCTTTCTCGCTGAAATACCTGCAACAAAGTAATAGTAAACTATTTTTAGACTAGAAAAATACTTCCCAAGTAAGATAATTATTCTAACATGATGAACAGTTTTGTGAGTTACCTTCATGACTTCCACGAAGGAAGGGAATCCACCAATGGTCATGAAAGTGAGGAATCCATTGATGAATGCAACAAGCGAACCTCGATCCTGAAATAATCAGAAGTAGCTGCAGGATTAGTGAACAAAAATCTAATTTCAAAGGCACTGTTATTTAGTTTTTGTATGTGAATTATATCACACTCTTCCGTACCTTAATAGAGTCATAACTTGTGCCTAAATTATAGAAAACAGTGGCTAAAGTTATAGCCAATGCAATATATATGGCAAGGCGTAACCAGTAATAGCCGAGATCACGATACATGTTAATGAATGATCTTTTGGTAAGAGCAACGCACTGATTATGGAAGCCAGCATGCCCTCTCTTCACATCCAATGAACAGGTATCCTGAAACCAATTAATGTTCATGTTAAGTTAGGTTTTTGGAATGTTATAGCATCTACTAGAATAGAAGCATTGAGGGTTACCTTCTTAGACAGTAGAGCTACTTCGCTTTGAACTTCTTGATTCCTTTCAGAGGATTTGTATGAGCTCACAAGGATGTGAATTACTTCTTCTGTTGGTAAGTTTGTAGTTCCAGATAAACCCACCTCAATGTCCTAATGAAATAAAAACACATTTTAATTGGATTTTTGTTCACTGCAGTTGCGTTTATCTTGCAGTGAAGAAGAATTGAATCATGGAAACTTGGTCATTTTAATTACCTGATCAAAATCCTTGTTTATAGTTTTCAGTAAATGATCAGACGGATTCATGAGAGGAGGACAAGGAAAGCCACATGAAGCAAAAAACTACATTGAAATAAAAGCATGATGAGAAAGAAAGAAAGAAAGAAAACATAGTAATGTAAGAATAATGGAGTATAAAAATAGGTAAGTTTTTTTTTTTTTTTTATTACCTCACTTGCAGCAGAAGCAGGTCCAAAGTACACTGTTTTACCCGAAGACAAAAGACAAAGGTTATTGAAGAGGTGAAAAACTTCAGTACTAGGTTGATGGATTGATGCAATAACAGTCTTCTTAATGTGGTCATTTTGAGCAAGGGAAGCTATTCTTTTGATGACATAATAGGAAGCTGCACTATCAAGTCCACTAGTTGGTTCATCAAGAAAGAGAAGTTTAGGGCGTGTTAGGATCTCTATGCAGATGCTAACTCTCCTTTTCTGACCCCCACTAATCCCTTTACAACCCCATCCTCCAATTCTTGTGTTAATGGCATCTTGAAGACCCATTTCTCTAATTGTAAAGTTTGCTCTCTCTTTCTTCTCTTGTTTTGACATGGTGTCAGGTAATTGCAGTTGAGCAGAATAGTGCACTGCTTCTCCAACCGTTAAGGTTGCCAATAAGGTGTCATCTTGTGTCACATATGCCTGTGGTCACAACATATGAATCCAAAGAGTGTTTAAGAAATGAAGTAGTAATTAGGCATCTTGATAATGAAAGTAAGATTTTCTACATACTGAGGTTCCATAAGTAAATATTTGTTTGTGACCATTGATCAGAATCTCCCCCGCTTGCCTCATGTTTGAACCTAATCTCCCTGTAAATAAGAATTTATAACATCATTTAATTTGTTCAAACCTCTAAATTATTGGATGTCTGCCTATAAAATAAAACTATTCTAAGAAAGAAGAGTAAGAAAAGTGTTTTATATTCCTCTAATTCTCCCTCTGACCTCACAATTAATATTGGTTTAATTTTGTATGTAATTTTTAAAACAGAGAATTATAAGTATTTTATCATGTATCATTTTACTGTTCCAAGGGTTGACAAGTAAATATCTCATTTTACAAGATAAAAATAGAAGGAATTTCCACGGATATATATATATATATATATATATTACTGCTAAGGTTCTAATTTTTTGGATCCGTTGGTGTACTCTTTTTTTAGAGGAAGGGATGGCCGAAGACCCTTGATTATTTTCCTCCATGGAACCATTTGTTGGAATAGGATAAAATTTCTATTTTAGTCTTTTGTTGTCTATTTTCAAATTTAACTTTTGTAAAGTGAATAATTTACCTTGTACAGAAGCACATATGTAAAACTACGAAATTCTAGCCATTGGTGCATGATTAAGTTAAACTAAATTTTAATAAATTTATTATTTTATATATGTATTATTAAATATTTTTTTCTTCAATAGTTAAAATTCTTTATATTTCTCTTTAAAGTGAAAAAAAAAACATTAAAAAGGAGGCAAAATATAGTATATAATTATGATTTTACTCTTAAGCTTTAAGCGACTTTCAATCTTTTTACTTCAAGATTTAAGAGAATCATACCATGGAACTATTTTTTAAAAATAGAAAAAGTAGCAATTGGAGACTATCCAGACATTGAATTTGCTTTTAGTTTAATAAACGTGGTAAGTAAAAAAAATTTACTTTACATTATTTAAAAAAAAAATCAATTTTAAAGAAGTTATTAACAAAACTTAATAAACTTGTCAGACATAACAAATTGAGAATGCGTAGTTTTATAAAAAGGTTTTAAGTTGTTATTGTTGTATTATTTCTGTATGAATAATTTTATTTGACACCCATGTAAAAAGATAACACCATTTTACTCTTGATTTTTATAATAGAATATTATATTTTAATAAAATAATATTATTTTTTTAGTATCAAGTAGAAATAAGTTACTATTTTATGTGTCAAAGGGACCAAAAATCATGTATAAAATTAGAAGATTAAAAATACCTGCTAAAGTATCAAGTAGAGTAGATTTGCCACAGCCAGAGGGACCCATTATTGCCAAGAGTTGCCCTGGTTTAGCATAACCACTGAGACCTTCAAGAATTGATGTGCTTCCATTCTTTCTGTTGGAAGCAGTCACCCACACATCCTTCCATGTCAACCAGGTACCCTCACTTCCACCATTCATCTCTGTTGCTCCTCTAGAACCTTCCACTTCTAGTGTGGTGGCTTTAATGGTTATCACACTTTGCTGGAGAACTGATTCTGAACTAGGTTTAGTTTCATTAGCACATCTTGGAGCAAGCGAAACAGATTCATCACGAATGCTATCCATTAAAATGTCACAGCTACAATTGTTGGGTGTGTGAATGAATGATAACTGGTAACAAATGAAGCCACATATATACACATAATAAAGCTGCATGGATTTATTGTGTGGTAATCTAACACATGTTTCATATTTAAATACGAGTTTCATATTCAAACATGTGCTTCAGATAGACCTATTTGGTCCAAGAATTTAACACCATTGGAGATTAGGTGGAATAATAAATGTGTGGAAGAGACGCAATTTTCGAACAACAAATTATTGCTGTATAGTGGAGCCTTTGAGGTGATGCCGCACCGAACATGAGGCCCTTACAGTGGGGATAAAGAACATAAATGTGACGCAAAAAGTCTAATACCCGAGGGTTTTTTTTTGTCTTCTAGCGTTTATAATATATAGCTTACTTAAATAAGTATTTTTTTTTTGGTTGGTTGAATATTTCACTTTAGATTAAGGAACTTCTATTATTTTAATAATAAACACTCATTTATTTTGTATTGTTTATTCTTTAAAACTAATTAAAAGAACCATACTGTTGTAAGTAGTAAAATTTCAACCATACTAGTCTTGTGTGATAAATTCTAACACCCTAAAATCATTTATTTCAAATTTTTGTTTTCACTTTTTATAATAAATAAAGCGCAAAAATTACAAAAAATATATAAAATATCTAAGGAACTTCTCTAATAAATTAAATCAAATCAAATCACATGTACACACTTTATGTCATATCACTAATTTAATAGTGAGTTCATAATTTTAGTCTATTATAGTATGATCTGTCACATATAACCCCACTCATTAATTTTGTTCCATCAAACCTCACTCATTAATTTAGTGGGTTAAAGGTAGCACAAACTCACCTATCCATTTTTAATTAGAATTAAAATAAAAATAATTTAAAAAATTAACTTTTTATATTATATTATTTAAAAGATACACATATATAATAAAATTGTAACTTAAACTATTAATACTTAAAATTAAGATCAAATTATTAAATACTACAAAATAATAATTTAACATATAAAATAATAATTATATTAACTTATTTAATTGGAGATATTAATTTATTAATTAAAAAATAGACAATATTTAAATGTTTAAGTATGTTTATATATATAATAACAAAAAAATGTGTTATAATGACTTACTAACTAAGCATTTTTATTTGATTTCAACTTAACGAAAAATGTGTTGATAACATGATTTATTAAAAGATAATGTTAGTTTAAGAAAATAGTGAAGTATCATTCTGCAATTGCAAAAGCCTACAAAAAGAAGGTGTTTTCAGCATATGAAGTGCATGGAGTTTAACACCTAGTCCGTATACTAATTATCAAAGATTTATTTTAGTTTAACTAAAAATTTATTGTTAAATCTAAATTATTTTTAGTAGTTTCAGAAAATTTAACCCCAGTTAATTGAATACTTCCACTTATATAAAAATATATAATAAATCAGAATTTTCTTTCCGTTCGTATATATTTATTCTTGTTTCTACTTTTATTCTTGTTTTTACTTGTTTTAAACTCCAAATTTTGAATTATTATTATAACTGCCGTATGCTTTTCATTTATGATTGAAAGAAAACCAAATAATAACACATAACAGTTAAATTAATAAACTCTATACACCCAAAATACAAAAAACAATAATGTTTCCCTCTCTTCCTACATTGTACAAAATGTTGATTTTCAACTATACACATTTTCTCGTGTTAGTGTTTTGTACGTTTTGTTTTTTAATCTAAAACGGAACCTGGCTTCTTAATTTAAAGAAAGTGGAGACTCAATAAATAGAGGATATAGATTGTTCATAAAGATCCTGTAAACAAACAGGGTGGTGAGGGTCATAGAGCATGTGATACTCGATTGCTAACCAGAGTTATTACTTTGTGAAACACATATATAATATATACTTAAGGAATTGTTTCGTATACCAATTTTTTTTATCCAATCCTTAAAAGAATTATATTTTAGAATATTTTTTTAAGAATATTAAAATTATGCTTAAGATTTTGAGAAAGAAAAACATATATATATATAATCAAAAAGTAAATATACAAATAAATAAAACTCCTATAAAAAAACTAAAATATGTATGGAGAGGAATTAAAATATAAAATGTTCTATAATCTTCTCTATTATCCAGTGAAAATGTTACGAGAAAATGAAAGTTTTATGTAGGGTTAAAAATATAGGCATGTATTATATTTGTGTGGAATTAGAAATATGATGAATTTATTAATCATTTTAGTGGTCAAGTTTTAATGTATATTTAATTCTTAATTAAAGATAACTTATGTCAATTACTTATAAAATAAATTTGCTGTTAAAAAAAACTTATAATTAAAGATTCTTACGTAGTATTATATAATATACCCAAAAAGTTACTTTGATTATATAAATTATTGTGAATATTAAATAAAATTTAATTATAAGTTGGTATTAGGTTAACATATTTAAAAAATTTATCCTTCCAAAGTTGTCAAAATTTAAGAATAAGTTCTAATTTAGTGATGTATAAATACATCACTAAAGAATATTATATGTTAATGAAGTTAATATGTACTAGAGTAAGGATTTCATTATATATGTCGTAAAAAGATTTATTCTAATTTTTTAAAGGCTTTTTATTTAAGTTTTAATTGTTTTATAAATCCAACATATTTAAGTAATGTACATTTCTAAATAATGGGGTACATTTATATATGTATATGCTTTACATTTTATGTTTAAATTTTATTTATTATTAATTTATATAACGGGATGTTACATTGTGTAATTTTTGTAAACCAAATAAATAAATAATTTTTTACTTTTATAATATATTCAATCAAATTTTTTATTTATTTAATTTAATCAAACAATATTTCATCATTCTCAATGATCGACCAAAAAAGTGTAACAAGATATTAGCTTATAATTATCCTTAATATTTAGGAATATTCAAAACTAAACCAATTTTAAAAAGTAACTTCAAGTCAATTCAACTCTTTTCTTAAAGCTTTTTAGTCTATTTTTTTCTCAATTAATCGTTTGATTTGAATTTTAAATTAAAAATAGAATCGAAGCAAATTGAACTAAACCACTAATTATATTGAAATATAATATTATATATTTAAAAAAAATTAACAACTAATAAACATCATTAGTGTTTGTTGAAAATTGCTGTAATATTTAATTATTTTATACTTTCATTATATTTATAAGCATGATAAAAAAATTCTATGATAGTTTTTAGTCGTAAATAATATATTTATTTATAGATACGAGAGAAAGTTAAAACTATAAATATGACAACAATTATGTAAAAAAATTTATAACATATGTTTTTATTTGAGAATTTTACAACTTTTGTGAAAGAATATTTTATACTTTTATAATAATTAGAAAAAAACTAATCACAAAACATTAATTTAGTTTTGATTTTACATTGAATTAAGTCAAATTCTATTTAACTGTGATTTTGATTAAGGGTACTTTTTAATAAAAATATCCAACTAAATCTAAGTGTGAACCCTCCAGTAACATTTTATTTTAAGATTTTATGGAAAAAAAGCTTTGGAATGTAGATATATTATGATTAAAATAATATGCTAAATTCTTTAAGCAAAATGATACTTTTTAAAGTTTACCTTAAATATAGAGTTATTACATAAAATTTATTAAAAAAATAACTATAAAGGATAATACCAAACTTATAAAAAGGAAAAAACAAAATAAACTACCAATCAAATAATAAAGATAATATGAAAAGGTAATCAAACAAAATTAGGGAAACTATAAGGTTTATCCTTCGTGTTCAAAAACAAAATAATAAAATAAATAATAATAAAATTGAGATATACAAATCCCTTCATCATTTCTTATTTATAGGGTCCACATTAATAGATTTTTTAGGATTTTTGGAAACACTCTTCCTCCATCTCCTAGATTTTTTAAAAGTTTAAATATGTATTTCTAACTCATCTAAATCCCAAAAGAACTGTGTTCCACCCGATCAATTCAATGCTTAGAAACCAAGTTATACTCGTCCTCAAACTTAGAAGAAATGGCCTATATCCTTCCAGCATCCGACTACAACACCATCATACATGAACCAACAACAGTTAAGAGCAAACCAGAAGGATTAAAACGAAACCCCTGAACTTCCAAACCTACTGCTAGAGTGACATCAAGCTTAACCACAACATAATCATGAAAACTATTTAACAGTTTTTCTAACAACTATAAAGGTGATCTATTAGGCCTGAGGAGTGATTAGATCAGATCATCATGATCATCACTACTTGAGTTAGAAGTCTCACATCCTTCAAAATATTCATCGAACTCTTAGAAACCAAACTCTACATAGCAATACCTTGTAAGAAATTCTCTTCAGAAGCAATAGGTTTAGAACTATTATTATGTATCCCAAGAACGATGACGACAGAAGCAACTACGGATGACTATAATCCATAATATTCATATTTTCATGCTTATCCTAGGACAAATTTTCATCTAGAAATAGGCAATTTAGAAGAAGAATTTGAAAGAGTCAAGCCAGACGAGTGAGTCAAGTCACTCTTAGTAAAAACACGTAGTGTCTGTTCAACATTCTAAACCACATAGGCTTGTTGAGAATCATCAGCAAGACTTGACATCCCTTCAAAACTATCTTTATGATGTAAGCACTATTATGAACAACAACGTGACTTTATAGAGAAGATAACTTAAAGAATATAGAAACATTAATCACCTTAGTATGCACATTCACATCTTCCTTCCTAGTCCCAAAGTTGGACTAAGGAACATATGGTTGTTTATACTTCAATTGTTGACCAAACTTATCACTTTGAGGACAGTGCTTACAAGCATATAAAGTATGACCAACCATTTTACAAAAAGAGCAAAAAGATATAAGTTGTTCATATTCCTATCAGCCACAAAGGCAAAACCTAAATGCTCCACCAAGAGTTGTTGTAGTATAAAAGAGAGCATATTCATATCAACAAACACCCGATGATAACAGTTAAGGATTTTCTTCATAATAGAATCATCTAATACAAGATAAGTTTATACGAACCCCTTGTACTATAGAGAAAATAGCATCGGGTTACTATTACTCTAAAAAAGATCATAAATCTCAATACTGTCTTCATAAGTTTCATATATTGATAATTGAAACATCTCCAAAATTAAGAATCCGCGGAATGCACTCCTATTCAACAAGAAAAAAAAAATTGCAAATCCACAATAAAAAAACAATACAAACAAATACAATTATAAAAAAAAAAAAATCACCATACTCTTACCGACATATAGAAAAAAAACTCATTGTCAAAAATCTTAATTACCCCGAATAGAATTATGGTTGCCGTCTCTAATTATAATAACAAAGAGAATGATGAACTTGTCCATGAGTATACTTTATTTTTGCTATAAAAGAGTAAAAATAATTTTATGTCTTATGATGTATTTCTTCAAATTCATTAATTCATATATTAATTTCTTCGAACTATTGTGGCTGTGATTCGATTAATTTTTCCTTGAAAATAAAATAGTGAATCACGTTGGTTGCGTATCTCTTTTGGTCGAGCGAAAGTGTGAAGTGCATGAATTGCACTAATGATGCAGAGTTTGAATTGAACTTTTCTTCTTTCTATTAATAGAGCGTCTCTAAGGTTTATAAGGGCAATTAGAAATGTTCTTATTTATCGAAGCAAGTCCATAAAACTGTACATTCTTGCTTTTCTTCTTAGTTAAACTTCTTGAATAAAACTGAACTACAGTAAATGTATTGATTCAGAAAGCAAAAGTGACTTTTTTTATTACAATAGGTAACAAACACAATTTTTATAATTTTTTAATGTCTTTATTAGATTTTTCATGAGAACAATAAACTCTAAAACACCATGGAATAACAGGTTTCTACACACACACAAAATATAGGTATATTAAATAAGAGGAGGAGATTACTTGTGAGTTCATTGTCTTTAGAAAAATTGTTACCAACAGTGACGGTTTTAGAATTGACCCACATGTCATTTCAAATTAATAACGTTCATTGCATATTTTCGGTATCTTCTTCTACAGAAAAGACATAGAAAGAACAAAAACAAACATTGTTTAGTTGAACAAAATAAAAGAAAAAAAAAGAAAGTACGAGATAAAAAATATGATCATTATTAATAATTTTAATAATAAAATACTATTTATTTGTCGAAAAACACTCTTTACTCTTTCATAAATTTACGTGGAATGAATGTTCAACATCGAACATATTTTACGTCTTTCCTCTGTCCTTTCCGGCAATCAAATCAGCATAAATAGATATTAGAAGTGACCTGATGGGAATTTTTTAATAATTCAAATTCAATATATTAAAATTTATATTAGATCATTTAATTTATTAAATTCACGAGATATGTATTATTTAAATTGTGAATTAATATAATGATTTGTTCACATTTAATATCTATTAAGTCAAATTTCAAAAAAAATAATAATAATTTTATTATAACTTTGAATAAATGAAACAAATATATTAAATTTTGATAAAAAAAAGTTATATATAATTTTAATAATAATTTTTATAATGGATTATGATTTATGTTGTTTATTATTAAATTTTAATAAAAGTTTATTATATCAAAAATAAATTCGAAAATTTAAATATATATTTTGACTGAATTTCAATGAAATTTGATAAGAAGATAAGAGTTGATCGAGTTGAAAATGAGTTTTAAAAATTCATTCTAGAGTCAATTAGAAAAACGATGGTTAAACCTAAAAGATAGTAAATGTTTCATTGTTTTTTTTATTCTCTTTTTTTTTTTCTCTTTGTGTTTCAATTATGGAACAAATATATTTTTGTCTCTTTAAAACTTTAAAAACATATTAATTATACTTTTATTTTTTATTTTTTTTAAAATGCTTTACACGTATATTTAATGTATTAGATAGAAAAAGAAAGAGGTAAAATAAAAAACGGTATAAACATTTTATTAAAATAAAAAATTATTATACTTTTTCTACAAAAATATCTTTCGAACACAAATAAAAAATAGTAAACAGAATTTTTGTCTCATTTTTAGAAAAAGATTACTTCCTTTATTCTTTATTATGTAATAGTTTTTATGTGATATTTAAGATTTCACTCTACAAGCCAATAAAAATATTAACTTTTATAATTTTTTAATTCTTTTTAATAAAATTTTTATAATTTTAACATTTTTAAGTATAAAATCATTTATAATATCGTCTTATTTTTTCTTTGTAATAAAATATCAAAATTCTTTTTTATAGAATAATTTATCTTCTCTTATTGTAATAAAGTATCATTATTATTTTTTTCTCTTCACTACAAAGCATCATATGAAGTAAAGTATCTAAAGTTTCTTGATTAATGTGGGTTAACACGGTATTTGAACCAGTTTATCTTTTGGCCTTTTGAAGAGCACTTTTCGTTATTAAATCAGTTTAAGGCATTTTATAGATAGATAATGGTCAGGTTGTATTGGATAAATTGTATAGAGTTTCAGGGTATATAGGTATGATTTATCATAAGTACTTTTTGTCAGTATATTTTGTTCTCTTTTTATTGGAGTCTTTTTATTTTATACCGATTGAAATACCTTAATTTTATTTATTTTGCCAATAAAATAAAAGAACAGCATCATATCAAATACTAGAGTACTTTTTTTTCTCATTTCAATAAACATAAGTTTTTCTTTATACTTTTAATTATAAAATTTTTACTACAAGAAATCTTGATTCAAAATTTTATAAGAAGGTTTTTTTTTTTTTTCTCGGTAAAAAACTTTAATATTATTCATAGTTTCAATATACGTGGAATCTTAATAAAAAATCACTACTCCGCCAATATGATTATAATTATTTTTTACCTTCTTCATTTTAGTTAGAGAATTTAAATGAAGAGGTGAAAGAGGATAAATTATCTACCAAATAATTGATTGATATGAATTCCAGTCCACATGTAATTAGATGCAGCATTAACATGTAAAGAGTATAAAATTGATATGAATTCCAGTCCACATTATAATTGATAAAATGATAATTAATGTAATGTTGAAGTTTAAAAGTAATAAATAAATAAATAGATCATTAAAAAAGTAGATGAAGTGTTTAATAACATATTTATCCTATTATATTTTTGGTCTTTACAATAATTTTAAAGTAATCATTTTTCTATAAAGGTCCTTAACACACTTAACAATTATTAGATTGGATAATTAGCCAAAAATAAAAGAACTTAAATTAAATGAATATCAGTATCATATTAATTCAAATGGCTGATTATTCTTTTATAAAAGTAGGATTTATTTTTTGCCAAAAAAATTCCAATTTTTTTCACCCTAAGATATTTTTCATGAGAAAGTCCGTACTGGAGTTAATGAGAAGACAAAGTTGATATTATAATTGTTGTCTCACATATAAATGTATGAAAATTAAAATTGATATTGACACATTTTAATATTTGTTAAAGTGGGATAAGGACACATTACAAAAAAATTGTACACGTATTGTATTAGATAGAGTGAAGTGGTATAATGAGAAACTTTATAACTATTTTATTAGAATATAAAAAAAACTTTTTTTTATTACGAAACATTTTCTTTTACATTTTTGTTAATAATTAATATCACTGAGTTTAAATTTTAGGAGCAGAAATATGAAGAGCACTAGTCATACAAAATGGACTTGTTATTGATCTTTCACATATCTATGCGAATATGAAAATTATTTTTCGTCTTACACTTGAATCTGTTTCATTAACTTTAGATAACTTGAACTTCTTCAAGAGGAGTGGCATTGGGATTCTGCATGATCGATGTTGTTCGCTTGGGAGAATTTCTTGATGCCATGAATGATACGATGATTGGCTTCAGTTTCTCAGTAGTTTTGATGTTAATCAAGAAGAGAACTCGATACAGAATAATCATCCCCACCAAGATTCCAAGATCAACCCACTTTGAGTAACTCATGTTTACCTGCCATGTATTTGTTAGAATGTCTTCACCAGTAACGTAGGAGCCACCTTGGCCATTATCTGAAGCGAATCTTAGTCCTTTAAACTCGTTCTTGAACAATCCTTGGTACGCATATCTATGGAAGGCAAAATAGAACATAGGGTATTTCCAAAATGGCTTTGGAAGATCGTTTGGTAATCTGAAGAACCCACCACCCAAAATCATGATTCCTTGAATTCCAGCTCCAGTTATGATGCCCATTAGAAAGTTGGGGACAATGCTTGCAACTATCATCATAAGGCTCTCTACCAACATCAGACAAGAAAAGAGAACACAGATGAAGTATACGAAGTGTTCAAAGCCTTTCTGAAGACCTGGAAGGTAATAGGCTATAGATCCAGGAATTACTGAAACCAAAAACAAGAATGGGATTGATGAAAAGCTGTTCCCAATCACATATGCAGTCACACTGTAATGTCCATTTAGTCTCTCTCGTTCGAACACCTGGAATTATTAGGCAAATTTAACATGATTAGTAAAAAAATAGATAGAAAGACTATTTTCTCTATCAAAGGATACTTTTAAGTCTTTAAAAAAATTGAGAATAATGATAAAAACAACAAAAAAAGGTTGAATCACCTTCATATCCTCCACAAAGGAAGGGAATCCGCCAATGGTCATGAAAGTTATGAATGAAGATACAAACATGAGAAATGAACCTCTATCCTGAAATAATGAAAAGTGACTTCTGATTTATAAGATACTAATTAGCTAAATTAAAAGCCAAATAATTCATATGAGTCGTATATTATGTGTTACTTTTCTCTATTACCTGAATTGAGCGATGACTTGTACCCAGATCATAGAAAATAGTGGCTAAACTTATAGCCAATGCAACATATATGGCAAGGCGTAACCAGTAATAGCCGAGATCACGATACATGTTAATGGATGATCTTTTGGTAAGAGCAATGCACTGACTGATGAAACCAGCATGCTTTCTCTTCTTGTTTGTTGAACAGCTGTCCTGCAAATTATTAACACATGAAAGTTTAACACTAATATTTTATAAATTATAATTAACTGTTGATCAAATTTAGGTACATGGTATTATGAGATCTACTTAGCAATAATCAAAGATACCTTTCCAGTTAGTTCTGCTACTTCTTTCTCAACATCTTGGTTCATTTCAGATGACTTGTACGAATTTACAAGGATTTGAATCACTTCTTTGGTGGGTATTGTTTCATTCCCTCCTAACTCATCGTCCTGATAAATAAAACATATTTCAATTATGTGTGAAAATGTTGCAGAGGAGAAAGTTGAAATACAAAAAAACACCAATTCTATGGAAGCATGGTCAAGTTAGTTACTTGATCGAAATCCGTGTTAATGGTTTTCAGCATATGATCTGATGGATTCATGAGTGAAGGACAAGGAAAACCATTTGAAGCGAAAAACTACGTGGAACAAAAGCAAAGTTAGTAAGGTGAACCTTCAAATTAGAAATGAGCAAAAAATGTTTGTTGAGTCCCTAACCTCACTTGCAGCAGAAGCAGGTCCAAAGTAAACAGTTCTACCTGAAGATAGAAGACAAAGGTTGTGGAAAAGTTGAAAAACTTCGGTACTAGGTTGATGGATTGAGGCAATAACAGTTCTGTGAATGTCATCTCTTTTATCAAGTGTAGCGATTCTTTTCATGACATAATAGGAAGCTGCACTATCAAGTCCACTAGTTGGTTCATCAAGGAAGAGAAGCCCTGGTCGTGTTAGAATCTCAATGCAAATGCTCACTCTCCTTTTCTGACCCCCACTTATTCCTTTAACACCCCATCCTCCAATTCTTGTGTTAATGGCATCTTGAAGACCCATTTCTCTGATGGTATAGTCTGCTCTCTCTTTCTTCTCTTGTTTTGACATGGTGTCAGGTAATTGCAGTTGAGCCGAATAGTGCACTGCTTCTCCAACCGTTAAGGTTGTCAATAAGGTATCATCTTGTGTCACATATGCCTGTGGTCACAACATATGAATTCAAAGAATGTTTAATTGATCATGTGGCTAATGATATCTTATAACATTTCAATTTTGTTTTTTTTTTTATGAACTTTATATTTTGTACGTACTGAGGTTCCATATGCCAGTGCTTGTTTCTTCCCATTGATAAGAATCTCCCCAGTTTGCCTTGTGTTGGAACCTAGTCTCCCTATAATATGAATTTATATCATCATTTAAGTTTTTCAAGACTATAAAAGTTCAAATCTTACAGGTAAGAGTTCTTAGATCATGCTAGCATTCTAATTTGAAAGTATGACAAACATTTATAAGAGATCTACGAGTGTTTGATTTTTCCTTGTTTCATTCACTTCCGGAACAAACATTTGTTAGAAAGAATCTGTTTTAAATAGAATTTCGTAGTGAAAAAAATGGAAATTTTGTAGCAAGACTTTCATCATAGTTCGACGGTCCAAATGAGGGAGGAAAATAAAGATGAGAGCGAGAAGTAGGTGATCTGGAGAGAGAAAGATGTGAAAGATAGTATTATTCAATGGAGATATGTTAACATCAATCAGAGTTTATACTGCAATGATTTTTATTAATATTTTATTTAATAATTTAATCTATATTTTGATTAAATAACTTAATTTAATATTTTATTAATATATAGAGTCGGTAAATGGAAGGACGAGAAAATGTGGGTTTCGAAAATAGTTTTTTCCATTATTCAAATATTCTATGACTTACAGTATTATGCCTCACGAAAGCCATGTTGGCTCTTTCTGACTTTTTGGTTTCCTAATTTGACAATTTTCTTATAGAGAATATCTAGTTGATATTTTTTTAATTAATTATTTTACTTGAAAAAACCATTTATCATTGGAAAGATTTCATGATACATTTTCTATTTTCAATTTAAGAAAAAGTTTCTTCAAAGATACTAATTCTTAATTAAAACTAAACAAATTTCTAAATAAGATTAATTTGAAATTAATAAACTCATATATATATATATATATATATATGAGTTTTTTTTATCTTTTTATTTACAAGAAAATTGAGTGTATATTTCTTTAAAATGATATAATATTATGAAAATAAAAATCACGAAAAGTGATACAGATAAAAAAAATTATAAAAAGTTCCTATGAAAAAAAGTCAGAAGTTTGATTCACTCTGTATTTAAGTTTAGTGTCTAAATCAGAAGATAACTTGATTCAATGAACTTATAATTGAAGTTTAGTGTCAAAATCAAAAGATAGCTGGATTTCACTGGATTTCACTGGATTAATATTAATTTAAGTTTAATTAATGTCAAGATCAAAAAGATTACGTATCAAAATTAGAGTTTCAAAGTTCATGTTTAAATTAAAAGAGAAAAGATGCAAATTAAGTATTTTTAAGGAATGAGATTCATTTCATTCAAAGATTGTTCGAGTGAATTAATTTATGTTTATAAACACATGCGCGAATCACCGACAACAATTTGCATGAAAAACAAGTTTCATTAGCATGATGAAAAATATTCGCAGTGGAAGCTAGAAAAAACAGAATAACAATGCCCTTTCCAAAATTGTGTTTCTTGTACCAAGTATGAAAAAAATAAATATCCATCTACATCTAGCTACGATATCTCCAAGCTTCAGAAAATATCAAACATTTTGATTCAAAAGAAAACAATTATTTAAATTTTTGTTATGAAGTTATTGAGAAATCATAAACTGTCCAAAGTTGACCTAATCTCAACAGATTAAACCATGCAATGAAGGTTTTGAGAAGGTTCACTTTGATACATACCAGCTAAGGCATCAAGAAGTGTGGACTTTCCACAACCAGAAGGACCCATTATGGCCAAGAGCTGCCCTGGCTTGGCATAACCACTCAAACCCTGCAGAATTGATTTGCTTTCATTCTTTCCCACAGAAGCACTCACCCATACATCTTTCCATGTCAAGCATGTACCTTCCTCTTCTCTCCAACCTGAACTCTCTCCTCTTTTGCTCCCTTTTGGTTTTGGAGCACTGCATGCTTCTTCTATCTCCAGTGTAGTGGCTTCAACTCTTGGTGAGTTAGGTTTAGTTTCATTAGGAGCAGGTGAATTATATGGAAGAAGAGAAGCCATTTAACAGCAACAGAAACACTACACTACCCTTCTCAATAGATTTCTCTGAAATCAAACCAATATATAGAGAGAGATTAATTACATAACTTACGTGTGGAATTTTTAATATTTAGCATCCGTTTCAATATTTTCTCTTCTATGTTTTGTTTATTTAGAAAGTATAAAAACATGCATAAAGTGTTTTTAAGGTATAAACGTGAAAAGGTCGACAAGTTGTAAGTTGAAATCGTACTCTATAGCAAATGCAGATGTGGACACGAGTGCCATATATCTATCATTATTGTGACATTTGTGGCTTGAGTTCTGCGACGTAAAGGAAGCAATCGACAACAAACGTTGTTTTGTTTGTTTCTCCAAAGTTGTCGAAGAAAACTAGTTTCTATTGACTATTACAATGATAGTTCCATCTTTGAAGGAAGACTTAATAAAAGCTGCTCTACTCTCTCTCGACCTCAAAAATTCAACCGACTCTAAGATTTTCATTTAATAAATCTTACAATACATAACTATACATTCCTATATTTTATTATCAAATTCGGACTAAACCATCCTATTTTCAATGTGTTTGGTTAAAATAGGTTATTGAATATTTGCAATTAGCGTTTTTATCAATAAATTTGTTTTTGAGTGTGTATATGTAAACAGATTAAACAAGAACTTAAAAAACAAAGACTCATGCATAACATAAGGATAATGTTTAGACAAGGAGCTTAATAATCCAATAAACAATAAATGAGATTAGGTTGAGTAAAATTTAAGCAAAACATTCAGAGTGTCTAATCTGATCTAAAGTGTATAGGTTGGATAAGATCATTTATATTACATCTGCATAGACTCATGCATACATTGAACAGATACACTATAAATTTAAACTTTGAATTCATTTTGTAATGTCCTCGCAGGGCAAAAATTCAGAATGAAAAAGAAAAAGAACCTGGAGGTAACCCTTGTTATATGATAATTTCCTTTCACTAATTGATCTCAGTTTTGGGTTTCTCTAGCTCCTTTTCTTCAATCGAAATATTCTCTGATCTTCTTGGTTGCTCCTCATCTCCTTTTAAAGCCACTTTCTTCTGCATAATCTCTTTATATTTCATGTGTTCATTCCATATATTGTATATAAAATTACATGTTGTTTAATTACGTGCTCTGACTTTTTTTCTACAAGGTCCACCTTCTTTTGAAATCTCAACTTTCTGCGTGCTCTCAAACAAAATGACGTAATTCTTTTTTACTGGAGACAAATTATCTAATAAACTAAACTTTAAGAATTAATTACACTTTTTCTTCTTAATATTATTCACAATCTCACAAATTTTATGTAATAAAACTTTCGTGAATTTTGTCTCCTAATTAACTTGAAAAAAATGTTCCTAATTTACTATAACTTATTTAGACCCCCACAATTAAAGAAAAATTGTAGTAAAATTCTAATTATGACTGTTTAAATAAGTTAATTAGGCTAAATCTTACATTTGTTTCGTGTATATATAATAATGTGGATCTAAAGTTTCATTATAAGCATTCTGTTTTTTTTATTTTATTATTAGGTTTTTCTTGTCTTTGTTTTCCGTGTTTCTCTTTCCTTCTCCAATATATATATTAGCCGCCACCCAACTTGTTTCCACATTAGAGTTAGCATATATATTTATACTTTGACATGTCAACTTTATTATTCCAATTAAATAAATGACAGTGTATATATATTATTTAACAATTTATTACTATTTGCTTTATCATATATATCTTAGTGGAAGTTTCAACCAGAGCATCCATATTTTTCCTTTTTAATGATTGGGTCAGAACTTCCAAAACATCCTTCAAGCGTTTTTCTTTTACCATGTTCTTGGTTTAAGCATCATACAAAATAGGGAGTGAGGAAGGATCCACGGTTTAGGATACACTAATCACCTTTTGTTGGTAACACATCTTTTGGATTTTTAATACTCATATATTAAAGGGTGTATTATGCTGATTGCATATTAGTAGAAGTAACTACTTTTTAATATCCAATTTCTATCTATTACTGTAACATGTAAAAAGATTGAAATATGTTAAGTATTCTATTATTTATATATTTTTTATTAAAAAAATAAGTTCGATTTCTTTGTTTTTTTGAGATTTTTTGTGTTATCTTTCTATTATACCTTCAAAATATATTAATTATATTTTAAAACATTATAAAAAAAATTAATATATCAAAATCAATATATTTTGAAGAGATTGAAGAAAATAATATAAAAAGTCTAAATTTCTTTTAATATTATTTGCGTGATTGTGTTATCAGTGTATTATTTTAATATTAAATATTGAAATGTGTATGATTATTTTTACTATTTTTTATCTTTTTTATATATGTATATTTAAATATTATTCCCCTAATTAAAACTATAGGAGAATTTAGTTATCATAATGTAAAAACAATTAGTATCACACACCGAAGAATTATTGTGAGAACTCTTGCTCGTATGATAGAATGAAACCAAATCACAATAATCATTTAACAACAAGATTAAAAATAATAGTTATTGAGATTAAAACTCAATTATAAATACATTTTATTTGAGCGGTGGAGCGACAAAAAAAAAAAAAGTCGTTATCAATATTCATTAGAAAAAATATTGGAAAAAAACATTTAGAAAAATTGACCTATCACAATAGATTTTCAAGTCTAGGAACTGGTTATGATGGAAGGTGGTAATACTCTACCATATTTATAATGGTTATTCATAATTAATTAAATATGCTGTTTATAATTTTAAAATATTTGTCTCACCCAAAAAATATTTACTTAAATAAAGATTAATGCATGTTTTACAAATAAAGATTAATTATCAATAAAATTATTATTATGGTACATGTTGTAGAAAAATATTATATTTCTTTATATATTTAGCTTGATAAAAATGAACTTATGCTCATACTTATCTTTAAGTAGGTCACACCTATTTATATCACACCTACATAAAGGTGAGTTAACACAATAATCATAAATCCTAGTATAATTATTATATTATATTAACGTAAATATTTCATTATTTAATCAAACCACATTCACTTCTTCTTACATTATAAAACAAATACGATAAATTATTAATTACTTTTATCAAAGATGCATCTCAATTGTTTAAAGGAATTTGTTATCCTTAACGTCTTCTAAAAATTCATATTAAGATCCTTAACGTCCTTCAAAAACTCATATAAAGATTATAAGATTGAACACTACTAGGTAGTGAGTGCGAGATTAAAATTATAAACATGATAAGTTGAATTGTACTAAAATATAAAAAAATTATTTTTCATATTCCTTATGTTAGTATAGTGTGTTAAGACTCGGAAATCTATACATATACATGTTTAGAAATACTAAATCATCTCACAATAAAATTTTTTGATAATTACAAATATAATTAAGTAAATTGAATCAAATACATTTTATGTTATTATGAAATTTTTTTCAAGAGTTAGTTTATTAATTTCTAACATTGTTCTTTATCTTTGATAAATGTGATTCTCATTTGTGTTTTTAGACTTAATTTGATACTCAATATACATTTACTATTTTAATCTATATCTCAAGTGACTTAAACATTAGAATATATTCACGTGTATTATAAAAAGAGAATATCTCAAATAAAACAAACTTAAAATAAGAGAAATCACAAGATCAAATTTAATTTTATAATTGATTAAACATAATTATTCTTCGTTTAAAACATGTTTTTCTTAAAGCAATTTTCATACAAAGCAATGTCAAAGCATTCCATTTGTTCCATTAATAGATTTTGTTAAATAAAAATGGTTTAACTTTAAACTATTCCAATATACAATTGAAAATAGAATGCGTAATAGTTATTATAAATCAATTAAATCACAAGGGAATTTATTTTGTTGTATTTGGACCTTATCTTCTTCGTTGACGCATAAATTGCATTATTAGACCAACAAACCAATCTAAATTATTTGCTGAGTTGTTTTTTAATGTTTTTCTGTTTTATCTTCAAAATAAAGTAATTTTAATATTTTTAAAATATATTAATTTTGCTTAATATATCACAATCAGTATATTTAAAATTTATATTTTATCTTTAAAGTACACTAATTTTAATATTTTAAAATATATCAAAAAAACTAATATATTAAAATCAGTATATTTTGAAAAAAATTATAAAAAAGGACAATACAAAAAATTCAATAAATAATCTGGGATAGCAATAACTCCTATTATCTACCATCGAGCCCACACTTATCTGTATGTCATGAATTTTGTTATCGCATAGGACCGGTTGGCTCTAGCAACAATAATGTCTCCTCGTGCTGATTTATTGACTGCTCCAAGATCTGCTCCTTAGTATACTGAATGCTCTGAAATTCACCGTCCCGAGAGGGGGGTCCTGCAGGCACTCCGACGCTCAAGTCAATTTAGGGTTAGAGTGAGCAGGAATAAAGATCAGAGTTTTTAGAGATACCTGGCTTGAGATGATTGAGCCTGTATTTGTAAGTGTGGTGGTGGGCTTGATAGATTTGGGCCCATTTTCTCCTGTCACGATTTTGGTAACAGAATAATAAAAGGAATTAATTACAAGATATTCAATTACTCTTTTGCCCTTACTTAAATATCTTGCTTTATATGCCACGGGTAGTTCATCAAGACCACTTATCGGTCGGTCCATAGTGTCCGGTCGGCCGTACGGTACATAGGCCCCCCAGTCCTTGAGGATACGAAGTGGCCGAAAAGGATTTATGAAGCGTGACCGACTTATCGGTCGGTCCACAGTAACCGGTCAACCTTTCAGTACATAGGCCCCCAATCCTTGGGATACGAAGTGGCCGAAAGGGGTTTATGAAGCGTGACCGAACGTGCAATTTAGGCGTCCGATGAATCATTTATGCCGACCGTATCAACTGAGTCGCTTTTCGCTTCTTCGATGTCTGTGCGTGAACTGACAGGCGCTTCAATCACGGGCGTTGAAATTGAAGAGATCGTACGTACGAGAATTGACCATGTCACCGCAAAAATCGGCTATAAATAGACCCAACATCCCGTCATTTTCCGTCGTTGTCATTTCTTAAGCCGAGTAGCTCCGCCAAGTCTTCGGTCGTCTATTGCTATCTTTTAAGGTAACCATGTCTTCCTACTCTTTGCATTCTTATTCCTCTTCTGATTCTTCTAGCGGTCGGTCTGTTTCGGATGATCATAGAAACATTGCCGAGCAGGGGGTTAGTCCGATTGGGGCGTCTTCAGATAGTGCGTCTGACGTTAGTAGCAGTTCGTCCGATAGGAACGAGAGGGTGAGGTTAGACGGATCGGGAGCAGAACACCGAGTGGTAGAGTCTCCGGCCTCTAGTAATAATGTCGATACTGATGATGACTGGGTGGTCCAGGACGTGAGGTCTGCATACTCTAGGTTTTTGACCCTTGCTTCCCTTAGGGCATTAGTGGATGTTCAGGATATTGTAAATTCTTCTATACCGGACGGTGCCTTTTCGCTGCGCCGGTGTTTGCCGACCGACCGTGTATTCCACGGTCGGAGTTCATTTCCAGTTGACTTCTTTTTTATGTATGCTCGAGTGATGAAAGATTCTTGTATTGTAATTCCTTTTGACGACTTCTGTTCGGACGTCCTTCGTTTCCTAAATGTTGCCCCCACCCAGTTGCACCCCAATGGCTGGGCATATCTCAGAGCATTCCAGTTTGTGTGTTCCGCCCTGGCCATTACTCCTACCATTCCGTTGTTCTTTACTCACTACTCCACCCAGCCGGGTAACAAGGTAGGATGGTTAAGATCGCTTTCGGAGAGGTCGGCCGGGAGTACATTTTTGATGGGGATGAGCCCAGGTTTCCCCTATATTGGACTAGATCCCCTGTTCGTGTTGCGCCTTGGTCGCGGTCGGGATTATCGGCAGAGGATACCTCGGCACTTGCTGTGCTTGATAGCTTACCTAGGGGTATCCCTGCCCGAGATATTCTCAACACCTATTGGTGTGAAAACCCGAACGGCGCAGTGTTCGGTACGTTCTTCCCTTTTACCTTATCATTTTACCTTAGTAACTGTTTGATCATACTCTTGTTGTGCAGAGATCCTTGTTACCCGGACGCCCGCCATGAACAAGGTATTCAAGGACCTGATGTCGTCGGCACCAGCTGGGGAGGGCAGCAAGCAGGCTGCCAAGGATAAGGGGAAATCTGTTCCCCGGACGCCCGGTCCCCCTCAGAACATTAAGCCGTTGGCCACAGTCCCCCCTCCTGTTGTCGGACAACCTGGTCCTTCAGAAAAGAAAAAGTCGAAGCGAGGATCTGACCGGTCTTCCTCTCAACGGTCGCCTAAGCGCTTAAAGGAGGCAGCCACCGATCACGAGAAAAGTTCAACTTGCAACTTTCTCAATAAAAAGATAATGGTGGCCGACCGTGTAGTCATCGGTCTGAATGATTACGAGAAAAACCTATTCATGCCCGCCACCAGCAAAGAGTTGAGAGATGCCCTCCTCGAAATGAATGCCCGGGCTCTCTTGCTTAGCCGGGTTGCGGGAGAAGAGTTGCTGAAAGATGACGCGGCGGGCGTGAAAAGCTTGAAGGACGAGCTTGCCGAAGTGTCAACATCGCTGAAGGTTGCCCAGGCCGATAATGAGCGAGTGAAGGGAGAAAATCTAAGCCCGAGGAAACTGGTGGAGGACTTGGGAGGGGAGAATCGGGCGTTAAAAGAGCAGTGTCAGACGGTCGAAGAGAAGGAGAAGGCTGCGGCCCCTCAGATAGACCTCCTGAGCGAAGATGTTGCAGATTTAACTGATAAGATTACAAGACTGACCCTCGAGCTGGAGGAGGAGCGACTGCAACGCAAGAAGGTCGAGGAAAACTTGGTTGAGTTCAAGGGCTTTGTCCTTGAATAACACGACCTAAGATTCATGCGTGTCGTGAGGCAGGCGGCCTACTTCTACCAAGTTCCGGTCGGCGAGGGAAAGTTTGATAACAGAAAAGACATCTATCGCGGTGAGCTAGTGTCCGCCATGGATGTGCCGGATGAGGAGGATGAGGGCGACGAGCAGCCGGGAGGGGATCAATCGGCTCCTAAAGTTATAGTTTCTGATTAGATATTTTATATATGTAACCTTGGAGGCCAGTGTGCGGCCGTTCGTTTTTTGACAAACCTGTAAATACAAGTATTAATAATATCGGCCCTTTTGCTTGTTATTGGATTGTTTATCGTGTGATTGTTTGCATTTGACTAGTATGTAGTTTAATATATGTGTCGCTCATAAAATCCGAACGCTAAATTGATTTAAATACACTATACGGCCGATTGGTGAGCAACCTTTTGATCGGTCCCGACTATTGGTGAGCCGGGAGTACTTTGAGCAAAATCACTTTTCGGTCGGCCAGTTCGATCGCAAATGGTCTCATGGTAAGCCAAGAGCACCTTTGAGCGAGGCCACCTTTCGGTCGGCCAGTTCGATCGCGAATGGAGGTCTCATGGTAAGCCAAGAGCACCTTTGAGCGAGGCCACCTTTCGGTCGGCCAGTTCGATCGCGAATGGAGGTCTCATGGTAAGCCAAGAGCACCTTTGAGCGTGGCCACCTTTCGGTCCCAGTTTGATCGCGAATGGTCTTATGGTAAGCCAAGAGAACCTTGAGCGTGGCCACCTATCGGTCGGCCGGTGGATCGCGCATTGAGGTCTCATGGTAAGCCAAGAGCACCTTTGAGCGTGGCCACCTTTCGGTCGGCCAGTTTGATCGCGAATGGAGGTCTCATGGTAAGCCAAGAGAACCTTGAGTGTGGCCACCTTTCAGTCGGCCAGTTTGATCGCGAATGGAGGCCTCATGGTAAGTTAAGAGAACCTTTGAGCGTGGTCACCTTTCGGTCGGCCAGTTTGATCACGAATGGAGGCCTCATGGTAAGCCAAGAGAACCTTTGAGTGTGGCCACCTTTCGATCGGCCAATTTGATCACGAATGGAGGCCTCATGGTAAGTCAAGAGAACCTTTGAGCGTGGCCACCTGTCGGTCGGCCAGTTTTATCGCGAATGGAGGTCTCATGGTAAGCCAAGAGAACCGTGAGCGTGGCCACCTTTCGGTCAGCCAGTTTGATCGCGAATGGAGGCCTCATGGTAAGCCAAGAGAACCTTTGAGCGTGGCCACCTTTCGGTCGGCCGGTGGATCGCGAATTGAGTTCTCATGGTAAGCCAAGAGCACCTTTGAGTGTGGCCACCTTTCGGTCGGCCAGTTTGATCGCGAATGGAGGCCTCATGGTAAGCCAAGAGAACCTTTGAGCGTGGCCACCTTTCGGTCGGCCGGTGGATCGCGAATTGAGGTCTCATGGTAAGCCAAGAGCACCTTTGAGCGTGGGATGTAAAACCTGCGCGCAATATAAAAGAGAATTGCAATTCTTATTGCGTGCGGTGCCTCGTTAAAACCTCATTGGCCAAAACCCTCTTTAAGGAAAAAATGTCATAGGTAGGAAAGAGTACACCGTTGAAAAAGTTAACAATACACATAAGTCTGAATAATAAAAACAAAATCAAACAAATTCGTGACTTTAACTGAAATAAAATTTGAGGTGGTCTGCATTCCATGTATTGGGAATCTGCTTCCCATCCAGCTGTTCCAGCCTAACCGCTTCTTTGCCTAACACCTGGCTGACTCTGTAGGGGCCTTCCCAGTTGGCCGCGAACTTTCCATCCGTCTGATTCTTCCTGGCAATAGTTATTCTCCAAACGAGGTCGCCCTGCTGAAAACTCCTCGGATTTACCTTAGCATTATACCTACGAGCTGCCCTTTGCTTACAGACTGCTTCCTTTATTCTTGCCTTCTCTCTGAGTTCGTCAAGGAGATCTAACTCGGTTTTCATGCATTCATTGTTCAGTGAAAGGTCTCTCAGTTGTCTCCTTATTGTGGCTTCTCCTATTTCGACCGGCAGCATAGCGTCCGTCCCGTAAGTGAGGTTATATGGGGACTCCCCTGTAGATGTCTGCGGTGTGCAGCGATACGCCCATAAGGCCTCGAGTAACTCATCGGCCACTTTCCTTTGGCAGCTCCTAACCTTTTCTTCAGCTGAGACAAGATTACCTTGTTGGCGGCCTCCGCTTGACCATTCCTCTGTGGGTGCTCCACCGAACTGGTTGTGTTTGACCCCTAGCTCATTGAAGAAGGCTTCTAGCTTTCGGTCCACAAACTGTCGGCCGTTGTCAGTGATGACCGTATGAGGAACACCGAACCTGCAAATTAGCTTCCACGTGATGTTTTGGACATTGGCGGCCGTGATCTTGGCCAGGGGTTCGGCCTCTATCCATTTTGTGAAATAGTCCACTGCCACAATTAAGAATTGTCGTTGTCCGGTTGCCGGTGGGAAGGGACCTAGGATATCCATTCCCCATTTGGCTAAAGGTCAGGGAGCACTTATGATCTGCAAGTCGGTTGGCGGTTGACGGATGAGCGGTCCGTTTTCTTGACAACTTTTGCACTTCTTCACGTATTCAGCGCAATCCTGGCGGACGGTCGGCCAGTAGTACCCGGCCCGGACTATTCTGGCGGCTAAAGTCTTATGACCGGAATGTATGCCACAAATTCCATTGTGTAACTCGTTCATCACATATTCGGACTGCTCTTTCCCCAGGCACTTTAAAAGTGGGGTTGTGAAGCCTCGTTTATATAGGTCGTCGACTATGAGGACATATCGGGCGGCTTTCTAGGCTAACACCTTATCTGCCACAGCCTCCCCCGCCAGCGGTGTTTTCAGGATTTGGATAATAGGTGACAACCAGTCTTCTATCATCTCGATGTTCATGCAATCTTCTTCCGATACGGTTGGGTTGTTCAAGGTAAGCTGAATGACAGTGTCAAATCTGCCTTTCCTTTTGCCTAATGCAAGTTTAGACAATGCATCTGCCCTTCCGTTTTTGCTCCTAGGCACATACTGGACCTTTGCATGTTGGAATTTAGAGAGAAGGGTTGACACCTTTTGATAGTATCTTGTTAATAGCAGATCCTTTACCTGAAAAGTCCCGTTGATCTGACCGACCGTCAGTTGGGAGTCGGTCAAACATTTTAGTTGCTTGACTCCCATGTCTCCTGCTAGGTTTAATCCAGCTATGAGGGCCTCGTATTCAGCTTGATTGTTAGATGCCTTGAAGTTGAAGTGCAACGATTGCTCCACTTTCAACCCGTCCGTGCTTTCCAAAACGACTCCCGCTCCACACTACTTACTGTTGGACGAACCATCCACATACAACGTCCATACAACTTGCTGCTCCGGTGTTTGGAGGTCCAACACAAAGTCGGCCAGGCATTGCGCCTTAATGGGCCCTCTCGGTTCGAACTTCAATCCGAATTCCAAGAGCTCGACCGACCACGATATCATTCGTCCGGCCAGCTCAGGCCTCAAAAGGATCTTCCCCACCGGATAATCGGTCTTCACTGTCACTGGGTGACTCTGAAAATATGGTTGAAGTCTTTTAGTGGCATACACGACCGCCAACGTGGCCTTTTCTATTAGCTGATATCTGGTCTCTGCATTTTGCAAGGCCCGTCCTACAAAATAAATCGATTTTTGGTCTTCCTGTTGCACCAAAGCTACACTGATGGCATCCTCAGAAGGGGAGATGTATAATAGGAGTCCGTCTCCTGGGGTCGGTTTCTGTAGGATAGGAGTTGATGATATTGCCGCCTTTATCTCCGTGAAGGTTTTCTCACACTCGTCGCTCCACTGGAATCTGTCCGCCTTTTTCAATGTTTTCACGATCGGCCTTATTTTTTCCGCCAATTTGGGTAAGAATCTGGAGAGAGACGTGAGTTTGCCAACAAGGTTTTGTACCTCCTTCAGAGTGGTAGGGCTTTGTGTATCTAATATGGCCGAGCACTTGTCGGGGGTAGCTTCTATCCCCCTATGCGTGAGCATTAATTCCAAGAATTTTCCTCCTTCTACACCAAACACACATTTTGCTGGGTTGAGTCTCATGTTGAACTTCCGAAGCCGGCCGAATACTTCGTCTAGGTCGGTCAGATGTTGGTCGAACGTGGCGGACTTCACCACCATGTCATCAACATACACTTCCACGTTCCGGCCGACCTGATCCTTGAACACTCGGTCCATTAACCTCTGGTAAGTAGCACCTGCATTCTTCAGTCTGAAAGGCATGACTTGATAACAATAGTTTGAGGCCCCGGTGATAAATGTCGTCTTCCCCACATCTCGGTCGTACATCGAAATTTGGTTGTACCCCGACAATGCGTCAAGAAAGCAGAGCACCTTGTTATCGCTGCCCCGTCTACTAGGCGGTCAATACTAGGCAGCGGGTATGCGTCCTTCGGACAGGCTTTGTTCAAACTCGTATAGTCGACACACATCCTCCATTGTCCATTGCTCTTTGTTAGCAGCACCACATTGGCCAACCATGTGGTGTAATGAATTTCTTTTATAAATCTGGCCTCCAGTAGTTTTTGCACTTCAAGTGCAGCTGCATTCCTTTTTTCCTCACTCATTCTTCTCTTCTTTTGTGCAACCGGCCGAGCTTCCTTACAGATGGAGAGTCTGTGGGACATCACTCTCGGGTCCACTCCGGGCATGTCTTCGGCCGTCCAGGCAAAAAGGTCCCTGTTATCGGCCAGCAATTTGGTTACCCTTTTGACTTTGCTTTCTGTCATGGCTCCGCCTAACCGAGTGTTTTGGCCTTCTCCTGCCAACTGCCACTCGGTAACGTCGTTACTCGGCTTCATCCTTACATCATCATTGATCCTAGGGTCGAGATCCGTCATGGCAACCATCCTCTGGGCGACGTTTCTCTTCGCGATCGTCTCGATCGATTTCATTTTCAGACTTGCCACATAGCACTCGCTGGCCGTTTTCTGGTCGGCATAAACGGTCGCCACGGTACCTCGGTCGGATGGGAACTTCATTGCCAGATGCAGCGTGGAAACTATGGCTCCAAGTTTGTTCAATGACGGCTGCCCCAACAACGCGTTGTAGGATATGTTAACATCCACCACTATATACCTGACAGAGATGGTTTTCTGTCCCCGGTGGGGCTCCCCAAACCTGGTGTGCAAGTCAACATATCTTTTTGTGTCGACCCGTTCTCTGGAGAATCCCACTATCTGCTCATTCAAAGGGATTATCTCGCTTTCCTTTAACCCCATCTTTCTGAACGTCCTCCAGTAGAGCACGTCGACAGAGCTGCCTTGGTCTACCAATGTCTTTCTTACTTCACAGTTCGCCAGATCGATGGTGATAACCATTGGATCATCCTCCTGGGAATTGATCGCCCGGAAATCTCGGTCAATGAAAGTGATATCTGGCATACTACGACGCGCCCGTCGGCTGATCATGTGCATGCTTTGGATTGCCCGGAGGTGTCTTTTCCTGGCCAAGCTGGAGGGTCCTCTCCCATCGAATCCTCCGAAAATAGTATTAACAACTGTCTTCCCGGTACTCACACAGTGTGGGGGGCTTCTTTCTCTTGACTGGCTACTGTTCCTTCGCCTTTCCTCCCGTGCCCTCGGACTTCCACTTTTTTGACGAGGACTCCTTCCTCTGGGACTGCGCTCTTGGCGTCGCCCGTACTGTCGTCGCCTTGCGACGTATCTCTTCAGGTGGCCTACCTGGATTAGCTCCTCGATTTTGTCTTTGAGGGCTGCGCATTCCCCTGTTATATGACCATGACAACGATGGTACCGGCAGTACTTACTCCGATCGGCGTCCTAGGCGATACACCCCTCCTTGGTTCCTTAATGAGGTCGGTACTCAAGGCTTCCTCAAGGATGCGCGTCCGGCCGGTATTGAGTGGTGTGTACTTTGTGAACCTCTGCGTTCCGGACATGTCCCTGTATCGTGGGGGGTTGGACGACTGGTCGCCCCTTCTCCCCTGGGTTTGCTCACCTCTCGAATACTGTCGCAATTCTTCTACCTGCATAAATTGAGTAGCCCTTCGGCGGAGATTGTCCATGTTGGCCGGGGGTTGCATGGCCAGACTATCTGCGAACGGCCCTGGCCTAAGCGCTGTGATCAAATATGCCATTGCTACTTCCGGTAGGAGTCTGCGTATGCCGAGAGCGACCTGTCTGAACCTTTCCATGAAAGACTTGAGGGATTCCCCCTTCTCCTGTCGGATGTTTACCAGCACAACCGACGTCATCTGATGTGGCTTACTCGTTGCAAATTGGGCTATAAATTTGGCCTTCAAGGTCGCGAAAGAGTCTATCGACCCAGGGGGTAGGTGGGTAAACCAGCTGAGCGCCACCCCCCTCAAGGAGGTTGGGAAGACCTTGCAATATATGTATCCGTCCGTCGTAAACAAGGTTAGCTGGGAGACGTACGAGTCGATGTGTTCGTCCGGGTCTGAAGTGCCATCGTACTTGTCCAATGTGGGATTATTCCAGTTGGGCGGTAACTTAGTTGCCAGTATATCATCGGTGAAGGGGTATTGGTGATCTGCCGAATCCTCGACATGTCGCGATGTCGCATCTTGGTCGTCCCGGCGAGAATTTTCCGCCGGACGTTCTCGTTGGGGCTCGTTTCTTTCTCGGTCGGGTTGTGGCTGTTCGGTCGGTCGGGACCTGTCTCCTTCCGCTTGAACGTTTCTACTGTGTTGCGCCTTTTCAATCCTCTCGATCCTCTGTCGGAGCCTTTCATTTTCCTCCCGAAGGGCATTGTTGGCTCCCGCCTGGCGCAGCCGTTCTTCCTCCCTCTGCAACCTATCGTCTTCTCGCAGTTTGCGCATCAGTTCTAGCTCTCTTCGCATCTCGGCTAGGATGGCCGAGAGGTTTCCTTCCTGATTGGCTTGCTGACCATCGTGATTGTTCCTCGTCGTCACCATCGTTGCTAGGTCAATATCGGCCCCACGGTGGGCGCCAAAATGTTATCGCACAGGACCGGTTGGCTCTAGCAACAACAATGTCTTCTCGTGCTGATTTACTGACTGTTCCAAGATCTGTTCCTTAGTGTACTGAATGCTCTGAAATTCACCGTTCCGGGAGGGGGGGTCCTGCAGGCACTCCAACGCTCAAGTCAATTTAGAGTTAGAGTGCGCAGGAATAAAGATCAGAGTTTTTAGAGATACCTGGCTTGAGATGATTGAGCCTGTATTTGTAAGTGTAGTGGTGGGCTTGATGGATTTGGGCCCATTTTCTCCTGTCACGATTTTGGTAACAGAATAATAAAAGGAATTAATTACAAGATATTCAATTACTCTTTTGCCTTTACTTGAATATCTTACTTTATATACTATGCGTAGTTCATCAAAACCACTTATCGATATATAAATTTGAACCCTGTGAGTAAGCCACCACCAAAAGTTATGGTTCAACGTTACATTTCACGTAATCGCTGACGCAAATAACTGTTTGAGACAATTAAAAATCCATAAACAAGGTGTCTTCATGCTTCCTTTACTTCCCAGATTCTTAAGTTTCAGACTTGAAATTGTATAAAAAAAAATGTACTAAAAGTCTTGTTTTGGTTTTATTATTTCATATCTTTTAAAGTTTCTTTTATAAATTTTATTCTAATGATGAAGGAGCATATTTGTATGGATGTTTTTTTATAAAATTTAAGCTTTGAATTTAAAACTCTAAGATTCATGCAATGGATTAAAAATGATTCCGTTATGAACAAAATATTATGGTTTGCAAAACGTTTAATTTCTTTTTTTTTTAATATGTTACTGGTACGTCAAGAATAAGATAAGATGAGTGAAGCCATTGTATTTAAGTGGCTTGAATGTCTTGAGAGGGTTGTTGGGTCAACTTACCATTTTTTTAAATATTGTTATTTTTTATTAAGTCTTCAATTAGTTAATTAATATTTCTAATAATATAAACTAAAAATTATTATTATAGGTTAAATTACTTTTCTGTTATATTTAATTATTAAAATATAATTTATTAGTGTTAATTATATAATTTATAATCTATTACATATTTATATTTTTAAATAATATAATATAATAAAATTAATATTTTATACTATTTATTTTAACTTTTAATTTAGAACAATAGATTTTCAGGTCAAGTTACCAACCCCACTCATCACGTGAGCATGTCAGTAGAGACAGTAATCTGAAAGTATCAATGTATTCTGCTATAATTAATGGCAACCCCTTTACCACTTTTACAAAATATATATGATATAATTTTTCCATTAATAATACATTTAAAAAATCCTGAAATAAATTCAAGGAAACTTTATTTCTCAAATAGGGTGGAAATTCGGTTTTCAAGGAGATATTATTTCCATTTTGGGCTTCTAGTGTTTGAAACCCTACTAGAATTCGTAAGCACCTTTGTTTTTTAGGTGAAGTGAGAAGGAAAACTAGAAAATTTTGTAACTAAAAGAAAATTCAGTTTCTGATAAAACCAAACGCAACCTAAAAGAATATTCTGAAAACTAATTTCTTTATAACGTTTTCGATTTTCATGTGTTAATTTTTTTAAACATTAGAAAAAAGTTAGTGTATTTTAGAAAGTATATTATGAAATGTAAAAAAAAGAAAATAGTTTTTTAACATTATTAATATTCATAAAACAAAAAAATAAAAATTAAAAGTTGTATATTCTATTGTGTACTTTTCATAATTTAAAAGAATATACTTTTAGCAAAAGTTACTTTACAACTTTTGTAAAGTACTCCTAAAACATAAAAAAACAAAATAACGTTTTAAAAATGTGTAGCGTAAGAGTGCAATAGGGGTGTTTCGAAAAAAAAGAAAGAAAATACGAGAAACTAGTTTATTGAAAAATAAAAGTAAAAGTAAATTTGTGGATATAGAGGTGTAGAAAGAATCACTCCCTAATCACTTTGCATCAAAGGCCTCATTCTAGACTCCTTCAAGCCCAACACCCCCAATCCCCAATCACGCTACTAAGTTGTCAAGAGTTACAAAAGAATTATTAAAAATTTTAGTTGATATAACATAATAAGATCTACTGAAAATATAGGTAAAACAACTCAATTTTAATTTAGGTTTGCAAATGCTGTAAATACGGCTGTTAAAAATCGATTCAATCTAAATAAATAACTAAACTCGATTAAAAAAAACTAATCAAAATAATTTTTTAAGCTTTTGGAAAATTTTTAATGATTTGGTTTAAACTTAGATTGAAACTTAAGATTCAAATTGTTTATGGTATTTAAATATAATGTTATATTTAGAATTAGTTAACAACTAAATAATACGAGTCTCTCTTTTCAATGTTGTTTTATAGTTTGATTGGTTTATATATATCAAAATAACAAATTTGAATTATAGTTTTTAATTTTAAGATTATGTAATTTATTTTTGAATATGAGATAAATTTGAAATTATGAATATGACAATGATTAAATGTAGATTTTGGTATAGTAAATTCTTTTTAGAATAAATTTCTAGTTATAAAAGTTTAGAAATAAGTCCGGTTTAGGGAGATTATTAGTAATAGAAGATGTTTGATTATTTAGTTAAGATTTTATTCTAAATTGTAAGAATTTAGGATTTAGGGTTTATAATTAAAAGTTAAAAGTTTCATGTGTTTTTTATAAAGATAAGTCATAAGATAAAATAGAAAAAAATATAATTTAACATTTATTTTACATAATATACAAGACGATTTATTATTTATTATTATTTTTTCTTTATTTTTTGTCTTTATTGGTGTGATTTGTTGTTTATTTTGCCCATTTTTTCATTATTTTTGAAGTCAATTTGACACTTTTGAAGTCAATTTGACACTTTGTATACCAGAGACTTATATTAGAGCTAATTTTTTTTTTTTCATCTATTGGTGATATAATATTGCAAGATGAGTATTACTTTCAAGATCAATAAGTTTAATGGAAAGAATAACTTAAATTTATAAATAATTAGGATTAGGGTCTTATTTATGGAGCAAGGACTTTAAACATTTTTTTACATGAGTACATTATAAAGATGCAAAAAGAAATAAATTTTGATTATTCTTTTTTCTTTGTTCATATGAGGTTTTTCATGAGTCTAAAAAAAATACCTCAAAAGAATTGAAGCTAAAGATATACAAACTCTTCGTGATAAAGTTCATTTGTAACATCTTATTAAGACTCAAACAATCTAATGACATCAAACTATCCCTTAATTAAAGTTTAAATGATATTAAATATAACTAAATATTAAATTAATTATCATATTGTCACTATCCAATTTATAAAGAAAATTAAAAAAATGTGTATTTAATTTTAGAAAAAATGAAAAACCAATTAAAGCTTTTTTAATTAATTACAAAACTAAAAGTGATTTTCTCTTTAATAAAAATTAATAATGCTTTGAGATTTCAATGCTTTTAATTTTCAAAATATAAAAAAAAAAAAGTTTGGGCCTAACCCACTAAAAAAATATTACTTAGGTCTAACTAAATTATAAGAGTTTAGGATTTAGAATTAAAGATTAAGAGTGTCATATCTTTTTTTTATAAGGATGAGTTATAGGATAAAATAGAAGAAAAAAATATAATTTTGCATTTATCTTGTATAATGTATAAGATGATTCATTATTTTTTAATTTTGTTTTTTTTTTCTTTATTGGTGTGATTTGTGTTATTCACTTTGTGCATTTTTTTCATATTTTTTAAGTCAATTTGACACTTTGTGTACAATAGATTGATATTAGAGCCAATTTATTTTCTTTTTGCATTTATTGGTGGTATAATATTGTAAGAAGATGAGTATTACTTCCAAGATCAATAAGTTCAATGGAAAGAATAATTTAAACTTATGAATGATTAAGATGAAGGTTTTACTTATGGAATAAGGATTTTGAACACCTTTCAGCATGAGTACATCGTGTTATAAAGATGCAAAAAGAAATAAATTTTGATTATTTTTTTTCTTTGTTCATTCGAGGTTCTTCACGAGTCTAAAGAAAAGACGTCAAGAAGATTGAAGCTATAGATGGAAAAATTCTTCACGATAAACTTTATTTGTAACATATTGTTGTTAAGACTCAAACAATCTAATAACATCAAACTATCCCTTAATTAAAATTTAGATGATATTAAGTATAACTAATTTTTAAATTAATTATCATATTGTCACTATCCAATTTTCGATAAACAAATTTGTTTTTGAAGAAAATTAAAAAATATGTGTATTTAATTTTGGAAAAAATAAAAAACCAATAAAAGTTTTTTTAATTAATTACAAAATTAAAAGTGATTCTCTCTTTAATAAAATTCAACAATGCTTTGAGGTTTCAACGCTTTTTATTTTCGAAATATAAAAAAAAAGGTTTGGACCTAACCCACCAAAAGAGAGAAGACAAAAAGAAAACAGTCAAAGCTCAATAAAAAAAATGCAGCCCACTTTCACATTACCCTCTTTACCCTCTTTTCCTATGTGCACCCCATTTCTCATTTGGACTAGCGGCCAATCTTACCTCTTGTACTCCCTCCTTTCCACGCGTACTCCTACTCTCGTTTGGTCCATCAAGTCAATCTTACCCTTACACCCCACATTTTATTTCCCCACTCTATCGCTCACTTTTTTTTTTTTTTTTTTTTTTTTTCAAAATCTCCCTTTGCACACAGGATATTTTGTTCCCAATCAGTGCTCCATGCACCATAGTCACCATGCAACAACAAAAAAATAAAAAGAGTTGTTGTCTCTCCCTTTTGCACCTCAACCACCTCAAACTTGACAACGCTGTCGTGTCCCCCTTTTTGCTAATTTCCTTTATAATTGAAGATTTTTGCTAGAGAAACATGAAGAAAAAAATATTGGGAAGATCAGTAAGAATGAGACAAGCCAATGCATATAAAAAAATGACATTACTTTCAATTCAAAACCTTAAGACATTAGGTTTGCAAGTCTTCTTTTTATATGTTGTTCAACTTTTTCATTTTTATCCAAGGTGAGACTTAAATCCACACTTGAATACCTAACGATCTCTTCCTCGAGTGAGAGTCCCTCCTCCACATTGATACACTCTCCCTCAAGCGGAAGCATTCTCAAACCTAAGTACATTACTCATGACCCTTCACTTGTACCGGACACACTTGCCTAAAACCTCCATCAGGAAGACTTTCAATACAGGGCCAAATTGTACTCGCCCATGTCGCAAACCAATGACTCTGATACTACTTGCTAGAGAAAGCTAAGGGGAGAAATACCAAAGAGATCAACAAGAATGAAATAAGAACCAACCGATATAAGGAAATGACACCATCTTCAACTAAAACCTTAAGACATTTGGTTTGTGGGTTTTCTTTCTATATGTTACTCTGATGGCTCATGCCTCTCTAAAAAAAAAAAACACTCAGATTCAATCCTGCCTTCACTCTCTGAAAACGCTCACAATTCAAAAACGCAACAACAGGGAATTAAAAAGCACAACACCTAAAAAAACAAGCAACGAGAAACCGGAGAAGAAGATAAGCAACTTTGGAAGCAACAAGAGAAGGAAGAACCAAGTCCCAGGTGTGATGTTTGTATACTATGTTTGGTTTTCGTCTTTTTGTGTAAAGATATATATTGGCTTATATCTTCTAATGTCTCTATAGTGTTGATTGTATATACAACTTACGTATATAGAACGTTACACTCAAAGCATTTGACAATTTAATCACTTAATTGATAAATGTTAAGGAAATTGTAAAATAATAACGTCTAATTATTTCTATATTTATGCATGAAACATATTTGGTAAGACTCTATTAAAATTGAGCTAACCATTTCAATAACCTTAAATATACTTGTACTTTTTATATATAAAGTCTAATAAATACAACAATAACTATATACGTCCTCCATAGAAAGAGTTGATATAAAATAAATTTAGAGTTCTTACAATGAGATTATAAAAATGAAAGGAATGATAATGTTTGTTCTACAACTCAAAGCTTAAGAAAAAAATATGACTTTCTATAAAAAGATACAAAGCATAACAAGCAAAAAAAAAAAATGACGTAATTCTTCACAATGTATCCCAAAAATCACATATCATAATTATGTTTGTAAAATGCTTATTTTTCTTTTTGTATTTATCAATAATGGGAGTATGATAAACTTTATATTTTTCACTTTGTTAGCACCTGTGGACTGCTGCAGTGATTTGATGAATTCAACCAAGTGAAGATGCTCTAGATTATGTGATAGATGGGTGAAGACCTCTTGAAGTTTGAAGAATTGAATCTAGGATCTAGAAATGTGTTGTGAGAGT